>OHHD01000376.1_pt1 | contig 11641 bp, 10 predicted proteins | sample 1567941 | NCBI WGS metagenome assembly OHHD01 (sample SAMEA3879514, study PRJEB24766) | human gut metagenome | biome: human-associated habitat; feature: feces | place: USA | collected 1985/1987 | reverse complement strand
ATTAATAAGAATAAGTGTTTAAAACAATTTGTTAAAATATTAACAAAATCATTGACGACGCTCAAAAAAGTATGTAGAATATGACTGTGTGAAAAGTTTAACATACTTTCTCATGCTATCGATGTCCTAATTCGAATAGTTCAAGAAAACTGGAAAGGAGAACTTCATTTATGGATTTCAATTTAACAGAACAACAATTAATGATGCAAAAGTTGTTCAGAGAAGTTGCGCAAAACGAAGTAAAAGAAAACGCAGCGGATGTTGACGAAAACGAAAGATTCCCTAAGGAATCTGTAGAAGTGATGCGTCAAGCTAAGATGCTTGGTATTCCTTATTCTCGCGAATATGGAGGAGCTGGCGCAGATTATTTATGCTATATTTTAGCAATCGAAGAATTGTCTAAAACATGTGCAACAAGTGGTGTAGTTTTATCAGCTCACACTTCATTAGGTACTTGGCCAATTGCTCAATTTGGTACTGAAGAACAAAAACAAAGATTCTTAACAGATCTATGTACAGGTAAGAAATTAGCTGCCTTTGGTTTAACTGAACCAAATGCCGGTACAGATGCTGCTGGACAACAAACTACAGCTGTATTAGATGGTGACGAGTATGTTATCAATGGTACAAAGATCTTCATTACAAATGCTGGAGAAGCTGATGTATATGTAATTTTTGCCATGACAGACAAAACAAAGGGAACTCGTGGAATTTCTGCTTTCATTCTTGAAAAAGGAACTCCAGGATTCACATTCGGTCTTCACGAAAAGAAATTAGGTATTCGTGGATCTGCTACATGTGAATTAATTTTCAATAATGTACGTATTCCAAAAGAAAACTTATTAGGAAAAGAAGGTATGGGATTCAAGATTGCCATGCAGACACTTGATGGTGGACGTATTGGTATCGCTGCTCAAGCATTAGGAATTGCTCAAGGTGCTATCGACGAAGCAGTTGCTTATGTAAAACAACGTAAACAATTTGGTCGTCCAATCGCTAAATTCCAAAACACTCAATTCCAATTAGCTGATATGCAAACTAAAACAGATGCAGCTCGTTGGTTAGTATACTCTGCAGCTACTGCTAAACAAGAAGGTCGTCCTTATACTCAATTGGCAGCTGAAGCAAAATTATTCGCTGCTGAAACAGCAATGGAAGTTACAACTAAGGCTATCCAATTGTTAGGTGGATACGGATATACTCGTGACTTACCAGTAGAAAGAATGTTTAGAGATGCTAAGATTACAGAAATCTACGAAGGTACTTCAGAAGTACAACGTATGGTCATCTCTGGCGCTATGTTGAAGTAAGAAAGGAATTGGTGTTGAAAAATGAAAATCGTTGTTTTAGAAAAACAAGTTCCGGATTCAACTGAAATTACAGTTGATAAAAAAACGGGTGCGTTAATTCGTGACGGTGTTCCTGCAATCACAAACCCAGATGATTTAGCTGGTTTGGAAGCTGCATTGGAATTAAAAGATAAAAACCCTGACACTGAAGTTGTCGTAATGACAATGGGATTACCTAAAGCTGCTGAAATGTTAAAAGAAGGTGTAGCTATGGGTGCTGACAAAGGTGTTTTATTAACAGACCGTGTATTAGGTGGATCTGATACATGTGCTACAAGTATCGCTTTAGCTGCTGCTTTGAAAAAAGTAGGATTCGACTTAGTTATCGCTGGTCGTCAGGCTATCGATGGTGATACTGCTCAGGTAGGACCTCAAACTGCTGAACGTTTGGATATTCCTCAAATTACTTATGTAGATGAAATCTTAGAAGTAAAAGAAGATTCAATCACAGTAAAACGTTCATTAGAAGATGTTGAACAAATCGTAACAGCTAAGTTACCATGCGTTATCACTACATTATCAGGAATGAACAAACCTCGTTACATGCAATGTGACAATATCGTTGACTTGTGTAAAGAAGACAAAATCGAAGTTTTAACAAATGCTGAATTAGGAATTGATCCTGAAACAGTTGGTTTCAAAGGTTCTCCTACATCAGTTAAAACTACTTTCACAAAAGACGTTACTGATAAAACAGAAGTATTCACATTGTCTGAGCAGGAAACTGCAGATATGATTGCTAAGACTTTGAAAGAAAAGCAAATCATTACAAAGTAGGGAGGATGAAGTAGAATGGCTCGATTTGAAGAATATAAAGATATCTTCGTTTTCGTTGAACAAGAAAACGGAAACATTGCAGAAGTAAGTTATGAACTTATTTCAGAAGCAAGAAAACTAGTTGCTTCTATCCCTGAATTTGGATACAAAGTAGTTGGTGTATTGCTTGGAGAAAATGTAAAAGAAAAAGCTCAAGAAGTTATTAGTCATGGAGCTGACAAAGTAATCGTTGTTGATGATGCTTTATTAAAAGACTATTCAACTCAATTCTATGCAGATGCTTTAACACAAGTTGTTTTAGCTCACAAGCCAGATTCAATGTTAACTGGTGCCACTCCATTAGGACGTGATTTAGCACCACGTGTAGCTGCTCGTTTAAATGTAGGTCTAACTGCAGATGCTACTAAGATCGAAGTAGACTTAGAATATGCTAAAGAAAATGGTGAATCATTATTAGACGTAACTCGTCCTACATTCGGTGGTAACTTATTCGGTACAATCGTATGTAAAGACACTCGTCCACAAATGGCTACAATCAGACCAAAAGTATTCGAATTAGCTCCAACAGATACAACTCGTACTGGTGAAGTTGAAGAATTTACACCATCATGGACAACTACAGATCCTCAAGTATTTGTAGAAAAAGTAATCGAAAAAGTAAAAGCTGATGTAGATATCACAAAAGCTAATATTTTAGTAGGTGCTGGTCGTGGTGCTGAAAATTGCTTAGATGTACTTCAAAAAGTAGCTGACGAATTAGGTGGTGTAGTTTGCTGTACACGTGCCGTTGTTGAAGATGGATTCTTAGACAAAGATCGTCAAGTAGGTCAAACAGGTAAGACTGTACGTCCTTCATTATATATCGCTTGTGGTATTTCTGGAGCTGTACAACACTGTGCTGGTATGGATAAATCAGATTTGATCATCTCTATCAACCGTGACCCTCAAGCAGAAATCTTCAATATTTCTAACATGGGATTCGTTGGAGATTGCGCAACTGTATTACCTTTATTAGTAGAATCAATTAAAGCTGCAAAAGCTGAATAATAAAAAGGAGCATATTTAAAATGAAAAATGTAGGTGTTATTGGTGCTGGAACAATGGGGCAAGGTATTGCCAATGCATTTGCTACAGCTGGATACAATGTAACTGTATGTGATATTAAAATCGAATGGGCACAAAATGGTATCAACAAAATTGGTGCTAAATTAGATAAATTAGTATCTCGTGAAAAAATTACTGCTGAAAAAGCAGAAGGTATCAAAGCTAACTTAACTGCTGGTGAATACAAAGACTTAGCTGACTGCGATTTAATCGTTGAAGCTGTTCTTGAAAAAATGGAAATCAAAAAGGACTTATTCAAGACTTTAGATGAAATCTGTAAAGAAGACTGCATTTTTGGAACAAACACTTCAAGTTTAAGTGTTACTGAAATTGCTAACGGAATCAAACATAATGTTATCGGTATGCACTTCTTCAACCCAGCTGATCGTATGAAATTAGTTGAAGTTATTTCTGGTGAAAACACTCCAGTTGAAACAAAAGAAGCTATCATCGAATACTCTAAATCATTAGGAAAAACTCCAGTAGAAGTTGCTGAAGGACCTGGATTCGTAGTTAACCGTATCTTGATTCCAATGATCAATGAAGCTTGCTTCATTTACCAAGAAGGATTGGCAAGTGTTGAAGATATCGATACAGCTATGAAACTTGGAGCTAACCACCCAATGGGACCATTGGCTTTGGGTGACTTAATTGGATTGGATATTGTTTTAGATGTAATGGAAGTATTATATACTGAAACAGGAGATCCTAAATATCGTCCATGTACATTATTAAAGAAAATGGTTCGTGCTGGAAAATTAGGTCAAAAAACTAAACAAGGATTCTACAGCTACAACTAGTGAAATAACTAAAGTGAAACACTCGTTGTTTCACTTTTTATTTAAATATTAGAGGAGAAAAATCATGGAAAACGTATTATTAGAAAAACAAGGTCACGTTTCAATTATCACAATTAATCGTGAAAAAGCATTAAATGCATTATCAACAGCTGTTTTAAATGATTTAGAAGAAGCTGTTAACACCGTTGCAGCTGACAAAGAAACATATTGTGTAGTTATCACAGGTGCTGGAAGCAAATCTTTCGTTGCTGGTGCAGATATTGCTGAAATGAAAGATAAAACAGTTGAAGAAGCAGCTGAATATGGAGCTTATGGAAATAAGATCTTCCGTCAAATTGAAACTTTACACTGCCCAGTAATTGCAGCTGTAAATGGTTTTGCATTAGGTGGAGGATGCGAATTAAGTATGGCATGTGATATTCGTATTGCAGCTGAAAATGCTATTTTTGGACAACCAGAAGTAGGTTTAGGAATCACTCCAGGTTTTGGTGGAACTCAACGTTTAGCACGTTTAGTACCTGCTGGAATTGCTAAAGAAATGATCTTTACAGCTCGTAACATTAAAGCGGATAAAGCATTGTCTATTGGATTGGTAAATGCTGTCGTTCCTCAAGAAGAATTAATGGCAGCTGCATTAAAGATGGCTAATGGAATCTGCAAGAACGCTCCAATTGCTGTTGCTCAAGCTAAAAAAGCAATCAACGCTGGACTTCAAACAGATATGGATTCAGCTATCGCTATCGAAGTAAAAGATTTCTCGGATTGCTTCGCAACAGAAGACCAAACTTATGGTATGGAATGCTTCGTAAACAAAGTAAAAGAAAAAGAATTTAAAAACAAATAATTATTTGAAAGGATGATTTTAATGTCAAAAGTAATGTCAGCCCAAGAAGCCATCAGTATGATCAAAGATGGCGACAAAATTGGTGTTGGTGGATTTATTGGAATGGGTCACCCTCAAGAACTTAGTGTTGCCATTGAAAAGAGTTTCTTAGAAACTGGACACCCAAGAGATTTAACAGTTATGTTCTCTGCCGGTGTAGGGGATGGAACACCTGATCTTGGATTGAACCACATGGGTCACGAAGGATTGTTAAAAAGAATTATTGGTGGTCACTGGGGATTGATTCCTACTTTCCAAAAATTAGTTTTTGAAAACAAAGTTGAAGGCTATAACTTACCTTTAGGAACAATCAGTTTGATGTTCCGTGAAATTGCTGGACACCGTCCTGGTGTTATCACTAAAATTGGTTTGAAAACATTTATTGACCCACGTCTAGAAGGTGCGAAAATGAATGAACGCACTAAAGAAGACTTAGTTGAATTAATCAATATGGATGGAGAAGAATGGTTACGTTATAAATCATTCCCATTGGATATTGCTTTAATTCGTGGTACATATGCCGATGAAGATGGAAACTGCTCAATGTGTAAAGAAGCAGCCACTCTAGATTCAATCAGTATTGCGCAAGCTGTTAAAAACAGTGGTGGTAAAGTTATTCTACAGGTAGAAAAAGTTGTAGAACGCGGTTCATTAAAACCAATGGATGTTAAGATTCCAGGAATTTATGTGGATGCGATCGTTGTTGCACAACCTGAAAACCATTGGCAAACATATTCAGATCCATACAACCCATCATTCTGTGGAGAAATTCGTGTACCAGTTGATTCAATTGAACCAATGCCATTAAATGCACGTAAAGTTGTTTGTCGTCGTGCTGCTATGGAATTGGATCCATCAGCTGTTATCAACTTGGGAATTGGTATGCCAGAAGGTATCGCAAATGTTGCCAACGAAGAAGGCTTACCAGGACTTAAGATGACAGTAGAAGCTGGAGGAATCGGTGGTGTTCCAATGAATGGAACTGCCTTTGGTGCCTGTACAAACCCAGACGCAATAATTGACCAAACATATCAGTTTGACTTTTATGATGGTGGTGGATTAGACCAAGCCTTCTTAGGACTTGCTGAATGTGATTCAAAAGGTGATATCAACGTTTCTCGTTTCGGACCAAAAATTGCAGGATGTGGTGGATTTATTAATATTACCCAAACATCACCAGTTGTCGTTTATTGTGGAACATTCACAGCTAAAGGTTTAAAAGAAACAGTTGGAAATGGTAAATTGACAATTGATCAAGAAGGACATATCAAAAAATTCAAAAACCATATTGAACAGGTTACTTTCTCAGCCGATTATGCGAATGAAACAGGTCAAAAAGTCTTATATATCACTGAGCGTGCCGTATTTAAGTTAATTGATGGTAAATTAACATTGATCGAAATCGCTCCAGGTGTAGATTTACAAAAAGATGTATTAGATCAAATGGAATTTAAGCCATACATCGCTGAAGATTTGAAGTTGATGGATGCACGTCTATTTACGGATGAAATCATGGGCTTAAAAGAAGAATAAATTGAATAAACAGGTCAAATGACCTGTTTTTTGTGTTACAATGGTTTTGGGAGTTGATAAAAATGTTATTTTTTAGAAATGATTATGGCCAAGGATGTATTCCAGAAATCATGGAATATATGAATACTACCAATGGTCATTCTTTTACTGGATATGGTATGGATGCGATTTGTCAAAATGCCAAAGAAGCCATTAAAAAACATATTCCAGACTACGATGTAGATATCCACTTTTTAGTTGGAGGAACGATTACTAACCAAACCATCATCAAAGCTTGCTTAAAACCATTTGAAGCCGTGATTGCCTGTGATACAGGACATATCGCCACCCATGAAACGGGTGCGATTGAAGCTGTAGGACATAAAGTAATTCCGGTAAATAATTATGCTGGAAAGATCAATCCTAGCGATATTCGTAAAGTATTTGATACACATATGCTTTCATATGAACACATGGTTTATCCAAAAATGGTTTATATTTCCAATGCCACAGAATATGGAACGGTGTATACATTAGACGAATTAAAAAACATTCGTACGGTTTGCGATGAATTAGGTCTATATTTAATGATGGATGGTGCAAGACTAGGCGTTGCCTTATCCACTGTAGATTATACTTTAAATGACCTGGCCAATATTTGTGATGTATTCTATATTGGTGGTACAAAAAATGGAGCTTTAATGGGAGAAGCTGTTGTCATCTCCAATCCTGAATTAAAGCCATATTTCCGTTTTGTGATGAAACAAAATGGGGCAATGCTTGCCAAAGGATGGCTTTTAGGCATTCAATTCTTAGGCTTATTTGAGCACGATGCTTTCTTTGGATATGCCAAACAATCGGTTGTTTTAGCACAGAAAATTCAAACTAAACTACAAGAACTTGGCTATGCCTTATTCATGAAGAGTGATACAAACCAGATTTTTGTGAATGTATCAAAGGAACAATACCAATTTTTAAGTGAAAACATTGATTTTGAAATCTGGGAAAAATGCGATGATCACTATGTCATTCGATTCGTGACAAGTTGGCACACAAGTGAAGATGAAGTCAATGCATTGATCACATATTTAGAACAAGCAATCGAAAAAAAAGAATAGTATCATTCTAGGTTCGAACGATAGGTCCAGCCTAGTATACCATTCTTTTTGATTTGAACTTTATCTTGATAGGCGAATACCTCTTTGACGGTATCGCCTTTTTTTAATGGAATCTCATAATTTGTATAATCATACGCCTTCATGTCTTTTGTCACAAATTCATTTTCAACCCAGAATGTACGATTGTTGTAGGGACAATATACTTTTGATTGTATCGAATGTTGTTCAAGAATTTGAATATTACCATGATTAAAAGTAATAAAGAAGGGAATTTGTGTATGATATTTGACATCATGAATGACTTTTCTTTCTTGAAGAAAATCACATCGATCCATTTTTACGGTATTGTCTTCAAATATAAGGGCGTTTAATTGACCGCCATATTTCACCATATTACCACCATCAATACTATAAATATTATGTTTTGCATCATAAATAGGATCAAAAGAGGCAATATGCGTACAATATTCGGTTACAGGCATATGGCCTACTACGACATTCTTTTTGAAAACCTCGTTTGTTTCTAAAAAGAAGGCATGGGTCATGACTTGTTTAAAATCGGTTCCATAATTTTCATTTGATTCAATACCTGCATGCACATAAATATGGTTTTCATCTTCTAAAACATGAGGTAAATCATTTAAGAAACATAATTCTTTCAAATAGTGCTTTCTTAGAATCTGACAAACATTTGCCATATTACTATTATGTGTAATCTCGAAATTAAGATTTCTTGCCATTTCATGAATCAAACTTTCTTTACGAAAACCAAGCACATGTTTTAAAAAATCTAAGCGATACGAATAAAGAACATTCTTCGCAATAAAATCACAATTTCCCATGATACAATGTACATCTTCATTTTGTACTTGGTGCATAATATAATGCAGGGTATCTAGATTTCTTTTTCCCTTTTCAATTAAATCTCCTAAAAGAATCAAACAATCTTCATTGGGCTTATAAGAAATTTGATCTAATAATTTTAAATATAGATCTAAATTTCCATGGATATCACTAATGACAATCTTACGTTTAGCTTTTGTTTCAAGCTTTTGAATCACTACACTTCGATTCATTGTACCAAGAAAGGAAGGAATGTATCACATTCTTTTTCCCAGTCTTCCTCACAATGTCTTCCTTCAGGAATTACATTGTACAAGACGTTGACTCCTTTTTTAGATAGGGCGTTGCCAATTTCTGTACAAGCCTTTGTTTGCCAAACAAATTCATGCATCAAGCTTGTTTCATTTGAACCCCAAGATAGATAGATAGAAGTGTTCTTTTGAATATGACTTTGATGGATATCTTTCAGAATCGCATCCATACTTTCTAATACATAAGGAGAAATCACAATGGCCTTTGAATATACATTGGAATAGGCATAGGCTGCATATAAAGCCATTAAACCACCACAGCTGCTTCCACCAATAAATGTATTCTTTCTTGTTTTTTTGGTTCTATAGTGATCATCTATATAAGGTTTTAATTCATATACGAAAAAATCCATCGTTTCTTCTCCTTGACCTTCAAAAGAGCCATATTCCGGATCATAGAAAGAGTAGGGAGCGTATTCCTTTAAGCGATTATTTCCAACATGGCTACATTCTTGTCCAACAACAATCATATAGATACCTAGCTTTTCTAAATGTTGTTGAATATGAATAGCCTTGCCATAAGTGGCATATGTATCTAAAAAGATATTGTGTCCATCAAAGGCATATAAAACAGGATATTGTTTATTACTTGTTTCATAGTCATCGGGTAAATAAATAAAGATTTTTCTTGTTTCATTAAGCTTTGTCATGAAAAGTTCTTTTTCAACGATCATAATCGATCATTCCTTCTTAATGCACTCTTAAAGAATTCATCTCGCCTTGCAGGACTTGTAAATTTGGCAATAATTGCGACATCGCCCATCGCAGCCGCAAAAGCTTCAGGAAGATATAAGACTTCAATCATATCTTCTTTAAACATCTCTTCTACTTCTTTTACTGTAAAACGATATTTGATGGAGTTTCTTCTTCCTACAAAACCAGCCGAATATCTTCTAAGCTTTGAATAAGATGCACTTTGTTTCAAGATGACTTCGGCCCATAAACGATACACATCCAATTCTCCGGCATAATTCATTAAATCCGGACAGAATCCTCCTGGTGGTCTGAAATTCACTTCTAAGCCAAAGACGCGTCCCTTTTCACCTAAACCTTGCACATCATGATTCAATCGAATGAATTCGCAATGGAAGAAGCGATTCTTGATTTTAAACGCATGGATTGTTCTTTGTACAATGTCACGACATTCATCACTGATCTCAAAAGTTGTATAACAACCAATACTTTGTTGGTAAAGCACAGAATCCATACAATTACCGACATATTCTAAGCTGTTTAAATAGCGAATATCCCCGTTTTCATCACAAATACCATCTAAGGTAAAGACATCTCCATCGATATATTGTTCTAGAATCATCACATGATCCTTTGTCTGCATATATACCGATTCTAATTGTTCAGCATTCATAATCTTGTAAGTCATGCTTGCACCTACACCATGATCGGGTTTCATGACTAATGGATAGCCTACTTGTTTGGCAAAATCTAAGCCATCTTTAAGTGTATGTAGTACTCTATAATCTGCCACTGGAACATTAGCTTCTTTATAATATTTTTTCATTTGTGACTTGGATTGAAGTTCTTCAATTCTTTCTAGAGAAAAACCTGTTTTCACATTGAAATCATCACGAAGACGTGCATCTAAATCCAACCAAGCCTCATTATTGGATTCGATCCAGTCAATCTTTCCATACTTAAATGTAAAATAACCACAAGCTTTGACCATTTCATCATAATCATGGAAACTTTTTACGACATAGATCTCGTCACAATATTCTTTTAATTCTTGTTTCAATTGATTGTAGGGTGTATCGACAATGGCTAAAACTTTAGCTCCATTTTCTTTTAAACCCCTACAAAACATCCAGTAACTTTCTGGATAGTTTGGTGAAATCACCACAAAATTCATAATCTTAATTCCTTTCTGCCATCATTTGACTGATCGCAATCACAGTCTTACCATCATCAATCTTTCCGTTTCTTGTATACTCAAAGGCAGTTTCTAAATCCAGCCACAAAGTATCAATTTCTTCATCTTCATCTAAGCTAAGTTTTATATCCGCTTTTCTTGGATTGATCGCTTTATAAATCCAGATTCTTTCATCGCAAAAGCCTGGAGTGGATACAAAACTTAATAATAGTTCAAGCTTATCACAAGCCATACCCGTTTCTTCATTTAATTCACGAAGACCACATTCCATTGGATTTTCACCATATTCGAGTTTACCTGCAGGAATTTCAAGTGTTTCTTTACCAATTGCCGGACGCTCTTGTCGTACAAGTAAGATCTTGCCATCGATGATACAAATGACACCCACACCTCCTGGATGTCGAATGATGTCTCGTTTATACATTTTATCTTTGATTTTTACATCCTTTTGAACTAAATCAAAGATAATACCTTTATAGATCAATTTTTCTTCCATACAATACCTCTTTACCGTTAAGATTATAGCACAAAAAAACACTCCTAAGAGTGTTAATTGATTTTAGCTAAAAAGCTTTCCGTAATCGCATCCGCTATTTTTTGTTGGAAAGTTTCATCCACTAATTTTGTATAGTCATCACTATTACTTAAATATCCAAGTTCTAAAAGGATAGCCGGAATTTGACTATCATATAAAATAGGGAAGTTTTCATAATGGTCGGAATCAATACCTTCAAATTGCGAAAGGTTGATGGAATTCATGGTTTGGGCAAGCTTTTTGGCAAGCTGAATCATATTATCGTTAGGCTGCGTAAAAATGGAGTAGCCTTTGGATAGAGAATCCGAACTTGAATTCATTTGAATAGAAATCAAATACTTTGCTTTTTGCGAGTTGATTGAAGTAATACGATCTTCTGTTGAAAGAGAAGAGTCATCACTTCTTGTATACACGACGTTATATCCTACCGAAGCTAGACTGTCTCCAATCTTCTTGGCAATAATCAGGTTTAGATCTTTTTCACTCGTATGTCCATCACTTGTATATCCTGCATCACTACC
>OHHD01000374.1_pt1 | contig 11684 bp, 10 predicted proteins | sample 1567941 | NCBI WGS metagenome assembly OHHD01 (sample SAMEA3879514, study PRJEB24766) | human gut metagenome | biome: human-associated habitat; feature: feces | place: USA | collected 1985/1987 | reverse complement strand
CGCACCTGTTCGGGCGATTTCGTGCCGTACGGAGCGTTCGCGGAGTCGCCGAAATACAGCACATGCTCGTTCGGCATGTCGCGTCGAATCTCACGCGCCACGGAAATACCCCCCAAACCGGAATCGAAAACGCCGATAGGTGCCGTTGAAGCCATACGTCCTCCTTTGCCATCGCGCGCATGCCCGCAGACGCATACGCCAAACGCTTTCAATAGCCTACCGCGTGTAGAGTGAACTGGTATGAGCATTCCAAGCATTGTTTACAAAGCGCACGCCACCGGCAACGATTTCGTGGTGTATCTCGACGAAGACGGTACGCACGAGCCGACCGCCGATGAAGTGCGATTCCTGTGCGACCGCCATTTCGGCATCGGCGGCGACGGCCTGATCCGTCTGGCGCATCCGCAGGCGGTGTCCGATGTGAACGAAAGGCAGATCGCCGATTGCGCGGCGGGCGATGCGGACTGGTTCATGGACTACCGCAACGCGGACGGCTCGCTGGCCGAGATGTGCGGCAACGGCACACGTGCGATCACCTTGTTCGCGCAGCGGCAGGGCATCGCCGACCAGCCGGGCGGCAAGCCATTCCATCTCGGCACCCGCGCCGGCGTGAAGATCCTGACTTCGCTCGGCGATGTGCCGGGCCTTGGCAAGGACGTTTTCCAAGTGGAGATGGGCGCATGGAAGCGTGGCGACGTCGACGGTTACGAAGTGACCATTCCGGGCACGTCCGGTTCCGCACGTGGCACGTTCGTGGACATGGGCAATCCGCACGTCGTGGCCGTACTTGAAGACGCGTTCGCCAGCCTGCCGAACGTCGAAGACCTTGATCTGGTCACCAAGCCGGTCGTCGCGCCCGAGATTCCGTCGGACCAGAACGTGGAGTTCGTGCGCATCGACGAGCAAAGCGAAGGCGACGATGCGGGCGAGGCCACCATGCGCGTCAACGAACGCGGTTGCGGCGAAACCCTGTCGTGCGGCACGGGCCTATGCGCCACCGCCATCACGTTGCGTGCCAAAACCGGCATCGACCATTGGACCATCACCGTACGTGGCGGCACCTTGCGCGTCGACGTGACCGACGAAGACGTGAAGCTTACCGGCAGCGCCACCATCGTAGGCAAAATCGAACTGCTGTAACCGCTGCGGCAGCAAACGAAAAGCGGATAGGCAAAAGGCCGGCCCCGCAGGGTCGGCCTTCATCGTAAAAGGCTCGATGCAAACCGTATCAGGCGAACAGCATCGGGCCGTCCTTGACGAGAATGACCACGATCAGCGCCACAATCCACACCACATCGACCATCAGATCGAAATTCAGCCGGTAATACTTGCGCAATCCAGCATGGCCGGACGGCATGTCCTGCACGGCCACCGTGGCATGCGACAACGCCATGAACTGCACGGTGGTGGAGAACATCAGCACCAGGCACCACGGGCACATCGCGTTGATGACGAACAGCGACTGCGTGGTCAGCCAATACGAATACGCCAACGCGGCAAGGCCTCCAAGCCATGTGCACAGCGCGAACCAACGCGGCACGGCCACCTTGGCCAGTCCGATCACCGCGATCGTCACGAACACCGATTCGGCGGCAATGCCGAAGAACGCGTTCGGAAAGTTCAATCCGGCGAACTTCACGATCTCCGCCTGCCAGGATTCGGCCACCGTGGAACAGGACAGCACGGCGTTCACATCGCAGTTGAGCTTCTGCCCGGGATTGCGTGCCATTTTCAGCGTGTCCGCCGACAGAATGAACGATACGAGCAATGCCACCGCCGAAGCGAGCAGCATGATCAGATACGTCCACGTTGCGCCGTGACGCCACCCGCGCGGCTTCGTGCAGTCGTCGTCCATGGCGACGGCTGTGCCGACGCTCGTTTCGTCATCGGCTGCGTCCACAGCGGCCTGGCCTTCAAAATCGCTCATCGTCAATCCTTGGAAAATCAAAATACAAACGTTGTCATGTCTCAGTCTACGCGAAAAACCGCGGATTCGAGCTTACGATAGTCATATGAGTCACGTGAGTTACGCGGAACCACCCGCACAAGGTTGGGATATTCATTGCCATACCGTCTTTTCCGACGGTACGGAGACGCTGCGCACGCTGGTGGAGCAGGCAAGGAAGCTTGGCTTGCATGGTGTGGCGATTGCCGACCATGACACCACCGCCGGCTGGGGCGAGGCGACGGAAGCCTCGGAGGAAATCGGTTTGCCGTTGCTGCTGGGCACGGAAATCACCGCCGTCGACGAAGATGTGTCCGTGCACATGCTCGCCTTCCAATACGATCCGTCCAACGAGCATATTTCCAGCATGTTCGCCAACACGCGTGCGGCGCGATTGCGGCGTACGAAACGCATGGTTGAGCGGCTGTCGCAGGATTTTCCGATTACGTGGGACGATGTGCTCGCCCAAGTGAAGGAAGGGGAGCGCACCACAATCGGCCGTCCGCACATTGCCGACGCGCTGGTCGCGGCGGGCGTGTACGAGACGCGTTCCGACGCGTTCGCCGACGCGGTGAGCGCCAAATCCAAGTATTACATTCCCACGCCGTCGCCGTCGACGCACGAGGTCATCGCCGCCGTCAAGGGGGCGGGCGGTGTGGTGGTCGCCGCGCATGCGGGCGATCCGCAACGCAACCGCCGGCTGCTGTCCGACGAGCAGCTTGACGCGATGATCGCCGACGGCTTGGACGGCTTGGAAGTATGGCATCGCGGCAATCCTCCGGAACAGCGGGAACGATTGCTGACGATTGCCGCACGGCACGATCTGCTGGTGACCGGCGGCTCGGACTGGCATGGCAAAGGCAAGCCGAACGGTCTGGGCGAGAACCTTACCGACGACGACACTGTACGCGAAATCCTGCATCGGGGTGTGGATTTGATCGGTCGCGTCGGCAGCTCACATGCCGCATGAAATCCGGATATGGAATTTCCAAGCGTGAACCGGATACATGAATCGAATATGAAAAAGGCGTCGAACCTGATATGGTCCGACGTCTTTTTCATTTGGAACGTGTCCAACGCGTTTGCAGGTGGCGATCAGAGATTGCCGAAGCCGACGGCGTGCTTGGTTTCGGAACCGATGATGGCATAGCCGAGAGAACCGGCCGGCACCACGATGCGACGGCCCTTGTCGTCGGTCAGGTTGATGGTCTTGCCATTCTCCACGGCCTCGGCGATGACGTTGTTCACCTCGTCGGCGCTCTGCTCGGTGCTGAAGGTGACGGTGCGCGCCACGTTCTGAATGCCCAGTTCGATATCCATGATGCTCCTTGTAAGGGTGTTCGTGTGCAAATTCGTTTGCAATGTATGCGCTTATTCTACGCGCGGTTTCTCATCGGTGGCGTCCTCGGCCTGCAGCCGGTCGACCTCCGCTTTGGCCTTCTGCATAGTGGCCTCATCGCGTTCGAGCAGCGGAATGAGCATGGTCGCCGCTTCGCTATGGGCTTGAGGAATTTCCTCCTCGTTCGTGTCATCGCTGCCATCGGCGGTCTGCAACGTGCTGATCACAATGGTCGAACTGGACGGCAACGACTCGTGACGCTCCCTCGCGGACTGCTCCGGAACGAACGTGCTGACGGGGGATTCCTCACGTTCGCTCGTATCGTCCGAATCGGCATTGCCGGAAACCATGCCGGCGGAGACGATATGTTCGGCGGCAGTCACATCGAACGCTTCCGTGGCGTCATCGACGATCTGCTTCGTCTTACGGACGGGCTGGGAGCCGGTGACATCGAAATCGCCGGTCCTGTCATCATCCATATCGGTCGCGTCGATATGACGTTCGCCGGTCGCGTCGGCATCGTTGCTCTGCTGCGCCGCCGCCTGCCTGCGACGTTCCGATTCGTCCAGCAACGTGCCCACGGTGATGGTGCTCGGCGGACGGTTGCCGGCCTTCTGCTCGTCCTGACGCGTCTCGCTCGGCCTATGGTTCTTCGCGGTGAGCATACCCAACTGGTGAGCCAAACGCTCCACCTGCGCCTTGAACTGCATGATCTTGACGCTATCGGCCTGATTCAACGCGCTGATGAAATCGCCCACCTGTTCCATCTGCAGCCACAGGTTGGCGCGCAGCATGATCAGATCGTCCAAACGATTGCCCAGCATGCGTCCATACGCGCTGAGCAACGCATTACGGTGGTTTTCGTCAAGTTTGGAGAAAATCCACGCCAAATCACGTGCCGGATCATTGACCTGCATATCCTGCCAGTTCGTGATGGCGGTGATCGACGAGCCCGAGAACAGCACATCGCCGTCGGACAGGCCACCATGCACCGGACAAGTGGCGAACGACCACAGGCCGTCCGTTTCAAGAACGTCGGACCAGCTCGTCGTGATCTCCTGCGGCACATGGCCAGCCTGACGCAAACGCTTGATCCATGCGGTCAGCTGCGCGCGAATCTGCCCCGTGGAGAACACCGGATAGCCGGCCTCCTGCAGAAAATCCGGACGAAGACGGTGTATCGCGCCCAACGCGGTGCCCACGCTGGCACAGTCGTCCAACGTCAGCAGCGTCAGCGGACGCGCCTGACCATCATGATGCGTGGCGACCATCACGGAAACGTCTCCTGTGACGGACCTCTCCTGTTCGCCGTTGGAGAACGCCAGAACGCGATCGACGTCGAACCCCAATCCGCCCAACTCGCGGTTGCCCATCAACGTCTGCGCGGCACGCACGCGACCAACGAGACGTTTGCGTCCCTTCGGCGTGTTCGAAGCGAACGTGTCATACAACTTGCCCGCGGCGTCCTGCACCACGGCATGATCAATGCCATACCCCTTGTCGGTGGCGTTGACCTGCTCGCTGTCACGCGTGCCAGCGATGGTGGCGTTCGGCATCGCCGCGCTCGCCAAGGCGGCCATCATAAATCTGCTTCGTTCGGTCACAATTCCAACCTTAATACACACTGAAGGCTAATAAGGGCGCGACTTGCCACGAATTCACGGTTAATCGCGCCGATGGCGTCCGTCTCGTCACGCAATCTGCCACAATGGAGCATATGGATGCAACAGCGGAAGCGATTCTCGACGGACTGGACGATGCGCAGCGCATGGCGGCGACCGCCGTGCGCGGACCCGTCCGTATCATCGCCGGCGCAGGTGCCGGCAAAACGCGGACCGTCACCCGAAGAATCGCCTACGCATGCGCCACCAAGGCATGGGATCCGCGCGCCACGCTCGCCGTGACCTTCTCCGTCAAAGCGGCCGCGGAAATGCGCAACAGACTATCCCAACTCGACGTCGCATCCGACGTCAAAGCCGCCACCTTCCACTCCGCGGCACTACACCAACTCCGTCGGATCTGGCCAGACGTATGCGAAGGGCCCATGCCGTTCATCTCACGCAATCCGCGCGAAATCGTGGAACATTCCCTACGCCGAGTCACCACCCAGCAGGTGGACGACGACACCGTGCGCAACCTGCAAGCCGAAATCAACTGGTGCAAAATCTCGCTCATCGCGCCGGAAGACTATGAACGCGTCTGCGCGGCCATCCACCACCAGCCGCCGGCAGGACTGGAACCAAGCCAATTCGTGGACATCTACAGAGCATACGAAACCGAAAAAACCAATCGCAACGAAATCGACTTCGACGACATCCTGCTCATCACCTGCCACCTCATCGAAAGCGACGAAGACGTGGCGGCCAACATCCGCTCCGGCATCACATGGCTCACCGTCGACGAATACCAAGATGTCTCGCCCCTGCAGCATCGGCTGCTCACCCGATGGCTCGGTGACAACCGCAACATCTGCGTGGTCGGCGACCCGGCACAGACCATCTACTCGTTCGCCGGAGCCAGCAGCTACAACCTGCTCAACTTCGCCTCCGAATTCGGACCCCTCACCGCCGACGTCAGACTCAACAACGACTACCGTTCCACCCCGCAGATCGTCAACTACGCCAACCGCGTGCTCGAAGTCTCACCGCAACGCGCCGACTATCTCAAACTCAACTCCAAGCGAGACCAAGGCCGCCGAGTCGCGCAAACCGTCTACAACAGCGATCTCGAAGAAGCCCGGGGCGTGGCTGCACGCATCCGCAGACTCGTGGACGAGGGAGCATCTCCGGGCGACTGCGCCATCCTCACCCGAGTCAACGCGCAGCAGAAAATCCTCTGCCGGGCACTGGGCGAACAACACCTGCGCTACCGCGTCAAACGAGACAGCGGATGGCAGAACTCCGCGCTCGCGGATGACGCTCAGACCCGCTTGGCCATGTTGGAAGCACTTGGCGCAGGCGGCGACGTTAAAGGCGTGACCATCTCCACCATCCATGCCTCCAAGGGCCTGGAATTCAAACACGTGTTCCTGATCGGATGCTCCGAAGGGCTGATTCCATACGGTTCACCGCCCGAAGGCGACCTTCTGGAAGAGGAACGGCGATTGATGTACGTGGCGGTCACGCGTGCCGAAGACACGCTCGACGTGTCCTATGCGCGCGCCCGCGAAGACGATGGGTCCGATCGCGGGCGCAGGAAATCACGCTTCTTCCGGTGACTGCGGGTCGCCGGAAGCGTTCGTATCGCCGGCGTCATCTGTGCCGTCGGCGTCGTTCGTGCTGTCGGCGTCATCGCCCTTGTGCTCTTCCTCGTCGAGCAGCTTGGACAGTTCGGCATCCCAATCGATGCTGTCCGGAATATCCTGTTGCGCCGTGGTCTGTTCCGTACCGGTAGTGGCGGATGCGGCGCCGTTCTCTTCGTTGGAGCTATCCTCGGACTGCTCGTCCGGCAGTTGCGGCAGCAGATCCGGATGCGACCATTTCGCGTCGCGCGCCTCGGGGCCTTCCTGCGCGCCGATGCTTTCCCACAGCGCGGCCGCCTCACGCATGCGCTTGGGGCGCAATTGCATGCCCATCAGGCTTTCGAACGTGCGTTCCGCAGGGCCTCCGATGGCGCGTTCGCGGCGCAACATCTCACGAAGCTGTTCGATATGCGGAATATGCGCCATGCCCGCACGCCACACGACGGCATCCACCCAGCCCTCCACCAAGGCAAGCAGATTCTCCAACGCCTTCATGGCCTGCTTCTGCTCCGGAGTGTCCGGGAACGCCACCTTGGTGATGTTCACCGCGCTGGCCATGGAATCCGGATCGATGGACTCCGCCTCACGGATCTGCTCCTCCATGGCATCCATGTCGATGGTGATGCCACGCGCGTATTTGCCCAGCAGCGCCTCGAAGCGGGGCATCAGCCACGGCACGGAGGCGAACAGCCTGGCATGCGCAAGCTCCTGCAGCGCAAGATAGCCCATCACTTCGTTCACGTCGATATCCAGCGACTTCGCGTATTCGGTCACGTTCTGCACGATCAGTCCGCCGGCGGGATTCTTCAGCAGCGCGATGCCCTGATCGAAGCTGCCGCGCACCTCATGGGACAGGTCGCCGGCGGCACGCCCCAACTGCATGGCGAACGACGTGTTGCCGACGAATCGCATCAGCTTCGCCGGATTCTTCATCTCGTCCGGAATCGGAATTTCGATGGGGCCTGCGAAAACCCCGGAAATCTCGGTCTGTATTTCGCCGTCGCCGAAACGCTGCGACAGAATCGAAGCCAGAGCGTCGTTCATCGATTCGGCCACGGGGGAGGCGAACTGCGCCCACGCGTCGATTGTGTCCTCCACCCAGCCGGCGCGGGTGAGCAGCTGCGTCTCGCCTTGCGCCGGGTTGAACTCGCAAGCGGTATCAAGCCACAGGTTCGCCTCGCTGATGGCACGTCTTGCGATTTCGCCGGTTTCGGCGTTCACGCTGCTGTCCGATCCGGCACCATTCGCCTGCTGCAACGCGAGCGATTTCGCCAGTTTGATGTTGATCGGCCCCTGTTCCACGGCCTGCTGCATATCTCCCATGGTGTTGAGTCCGCCGGCGGTGAACGCCTGCATCATGGACTTGACCTCTTCGGGCTTGGGCAGCGTGCTCGGATCCTGACTCATCAGCTGGTCGCGTACGGCTTCCGGCATGTTGGAAAGCTGGTTCCATGCCATCTCGCCCTGAATCGGTCCGAAGCAATCGATAAGCCACTGGCGGATCGCATTCTCATCCATACCGTTTCCTGCCTTTGTTCCACGCGATTGTTAAGTTCGTTGCCTTCCATAGTATGGGAGGCATGGCCGATATGCAGGAAACACAGCGAGTTCACGCCAAAAGCACACGTAACGGGTCGTCTCAAGGCCTTCTGCCACGTATCAGACGACGTTGGCGTCAGGTCGGACGGTGGTTCGATGTTCGCCCTTGGCGATATCTCGCCGGACCGATTGTGGCCGTGCTCTGCGTGCTGGTGCTTATTGCGCCCAGCGCGTACGTGGTGCAGGAGCCGGGACCGACCCAGGACGTGCTCGGAAAAGTCGAAGGCAAGCAGGTCATCGACGTGTCCGGCGTGAAGACGCATAAGGACTCCGGCAAACTACTGCTCGTCACCGTCAACGCCTCAGGCGTTCCCGGATATCCTGTGACCAACGCGCAGGCGTTGCTGGCATGGGCCAATCCGAAGGCCACGGTGATTCCGCAGGAGGCCGTGTTCCCCGTCGGACAAAGCGCCAAGGACTATGCGAAGGAAAGCAACAAGGAGATGTCCTCATCGCAGAGCGCCGCGGCCACGGCCGCGAAGCGGTTCCTCAAGGCGCACGGTTATGACGTGTCCGGTATGAAGGTGTCCATGCACGTCGACGACATCGGCGGCCCGTCCGCGGGCATGATGTACACGCTCGGTCTGATCGACAAGGTGACCGGAGAGCAGCTTTCCGGCGGGAAGACCATCGCGGGTACCGGCACGATGAACGCCAAAGGCAAGGTTGGCGCGATCGGCGGCATCCGGTTGAAGATGATCGGCGCGAAGCGTGACGGGGCCACGTGGTTCCTTGCCCCGGAATCCAACTGCTCCGACGTGGTCGGGCACGTGCCACAGGGCCTCCACGTGGTGAAGGTGGGCACGTTGGACGAGGCGTACGACGCGCTGGTCGCCATCCGCGATGGTAAAGGCGGTTCACTGCCGCAATGCACCGTCAAGCAATGAGCGTGCGGCGGAAGGAGATAGGCGTGATACAGGCGGAAATCGCCGTTTCATCTCGAAAAGTGGGCGATTCCGGCGTTCGTAACGTATATGTTCGAGCAGTGTTGGTATATTGACGAACGTGAATCAAACGGCATCTGATAACGCTGAAGAATTCGGTTTCCACGCCGGCGACCTGGTACAGGAATGGCTGTGGGACGATGATGTGGATGACTCGATCCGCGCCAAGATCGAGGAACTGACCGGTGAGGAGCTGGTCGACGAGGATTATGACTCCGCAGTCGATGGTGTGATCATCTGGTGGCGTGATGGCGATGACGAGGACGAACTGGCCGACACCATTGTCGACGCCTATGCGGTTCTCGGCGATGACGGCCCGCTGTGGGTGCTCACCCCGAAGCCGGGACGTCCGGGTGCCGCAAGCTCCAGCACCGTGCAGTCCGCGGCCAAGACCGCCGGCATGAACGCCGCCACTCCGCTGACCGTCAGCTCCGATTGGAACGGTATTCACCTGCGCGCGTTCGGCAAGGGCAAGTAAACCAAGACTTTTCGCGATTTTCTCGCGTATACGAAAATCCCCCGGGCCCATTGGGTTTGGGGGATTTCGCTATTACGTGGACTTTCCGGCAAAACACAAACAAAACGTGGGCGGAATGTGGACAAAACACGGGTGCGCGCGTTGATATTACGCGGGATGATATGCGATTCCTTGATTTTTCACGGCGTTGCGAAAAGTGGGCGATGAGGGATTCGAACCCCCGACATCCACCGTGTAAAGGTGGCGCTCTAACCAACTGAGCTAATCGCCCGCAACGAACTACTGTACCGTATCCGCGCGATGAGCCGCACTCGTGTGTCGGCATGGCGGATATGATGCCGCTTGATCGGTACGAAACCGCCGTGTGAGCCATGAGTCGCACGTGTCGATTCACTGAATTTTCATCTTTTACGGCGTCTGCGTCGAATCAATCACGTAAAGTAGTGACGTTAATACGTGTAGCAGGAGGTCGAACGCCAATGGCACAGGAACCTGAAACCGAGAAGAACGCATCGGGAATCGCTCATGCCGCGAAGCGAAAGTGGGGCTACGATGCGGAACAGGTGGATGCTTTCCTTGAACGTGCGCACATGCTGTATGAAGGTGAGGGCGCGCAACTCACCCAGCATGATATTCAGAACGTCTCCTTCGAACTGGTCAAGGGCGGCTATGTGATCGCCCAAGTGGATGCCGCGCTTGCCCGTCTGGAACGTGCCGTGGTCGACAAGCAGACCACGTGGGAAATCTCCCAGCATGGCCGTGTGGCATGGAAGGCGCAGACCGAGGACCTGTTCAAGAAGCTCGACGCGCATGCCGAACGCGAGCACGGCCAACGGTTCAAGCCGGGCGAGGGCAAGAATCCGAGCTACGACCGCAAGCAGGTCGACAGCGTGATCGACAAGTGCCTGACGAAAGCCGCCGGCGAGCTGGGTGTCGAGGAAGTCAGTGAAGCGGACGCCAAGGCGATCGCCGACACGAATTCCCAGACCTTGAGCAACGTGATCTTCACTCAGCGCAAAGGCAAGAGGGGATACGACGAACGTCAGGTGGATTACTATCTGGCCGCCTGCGCGCAGTTGCTGACCCGACTCGAATCGTATGCGCGCGTCGCGGATTTCGTCGGCGAACCCTCCGAAGAGGCGATGGCCGCGGCCGCACCGTCCGTTGCCCCGGCTTCCAGTGATTCCGCAGCTGGCGAAACCCAGATGATCGCACCGCTGTTCGCAGCTCCTTCCGCCACGGTTCCGGCTGCTCCGGTTCCTCCTACTGTGCCAACCGTCACGCCGAGCGAAGAGGATTCCTTCGATGCGCTGAACAAGGCCGAGCATGAGATCTTCACGTCCGCGGTCACCTCCCCGGTGAGCGTGCCTGCCACGCCGACGAACACTCCGCCTGCGGTTCCGGTGGTTCCTCCGGTGTTCCAGCCGCAGACCGATTCCGCTTCTTCCGCGCCGAGCGCCGTTGAAGAGACCCAGGCGTTCGATCCGCTTGCCGATGATGCGATGGAAGATGCCGCGCCAAAGGCTCCGGCTCCGACCGCGACCGATTCGCAGGCTCCAGCCGCTCCGGCATTCCCGCCGGCTCCGGTTGAACCCGAGCCGCAGCAGGATCCGTCTTTGGCCGCGTTGGCGCATCTGGCCCACACCATCAATGAGACGAACCAGACGGAAAACACGTTCACGCCGCAGGTTCCGAGCCTGTCCGCGTCCGACTTGCCTCAGGTCACCACCGGTTCGACGAGCCTGAGCTCCCTCGCAGCCTCGGTGCCGCCATCCTTCACGCCTGAACCGGCCGCTCCGGTTCCGGATTCGAACCCAATTGTCACTCCGGCTCCGGTTGTTGAACAGGCTCCGGCCGAGCCGGCCGCTCCGGCTGAACCTGCCGTAGAACCGGCAGTTGCCCCGGCAACTGAACCGTCCGCCGAATCCGATGCGGACAAGCAGCAGGAGGACAAAAAGCCGGAACCAAGCCCGGCTTTCAGGTCGATTTTCCCGGCGTCGGGCAACGACGACAATCTCGATATTCCGGATCTGTCGTTCCCGTCCTTCGAGTGAACCAACGGTAATAAACAGGCTGGCGGAATCGTCAGCCTGTTCTCGCGTTTACACAATCCCAACTACACAGCCTCGACTACACAG
>OHHD01000370.1_pt1 | contig 11733 bp, 10 predicted proteins | sample 1567941 | NCBI WGS metagenome assembly OHHD01 (sample SAMEA3879514, study PRJEB24766) | human gut metagenome | biome: human-associated habitat; feature: feces | place: USA | collected 1985/1987 | reverse complement strand
TTACTATATGTATAAGAGCCGAAAAGACCGCCCGCAGTTACAGAGCCTGTAACGCTTCCGGTCATGGTAAGGGTGACATCTTCGCCAACATTTATTTCTGCATTCTCTGCACTGCCCACAAGTCCGCCTGCGTTGTTTGCGGATATATTTACATCTGTCAAGGTGTTGCACTTGTCAATGTTCAGCGTAGCATCAGCACTCATTTTCCCAACAAATACACCCGCATTCGATTTGCCAGAAACGTCAAGTGAACTACTTGACAAGCTTACATCAAGACTTGCGTTTTCGTCCATAGTGCCGCAAGCAAGACCTGCATTATCCCCGCCTGATACTTCCACCTGGACACCATTACTTAGAGTGATATCCAGATCGACCGTTGCTCCATTTTTCATATTGCCTATAACAGACGTGAAGGATTTATAAATTGTAGCACCTGAATCATCTACAGGATCAGCTTTTATTTTCCACTTATTAGCTGAAGCCACATCACCATGTACAACATTCTCAGCAAGCATAGCTGAATTTTTTTCTTCCGGTCTAGCAAAAATAATAGTATCTAAATTTGCACTGTCACTAAGATATTCAAACAGAGCAAAATTAATAGGAAGATTAATAGCTGAACCCTCATTTGCTTTGACTGTTCCCATGAAAGGATATTCTTCATTGCCAAGTCCTTTTTCTATTCCTGTAAAATCAGAAGCCTTAAACTGAGATTGGTTGTTTGAAAACAATACTGTGATTTTCTGATAGTCAGCAGGATCTGCATTAAGAAGCTTTTTAAAATCGTCTGCATTCTGTATGGTATAAACGCCATTTTTGATATCGTTAGTTATGTCAGTATATGTATCTGCCGCCATAGCCGTAATAGTATTGGTGACAGTTGATACCATTTTAGACACAACACTTGAAATGTCTGCAAGCGGCATACTCGTGACAAGCAATACGACAGCTGTAACTAAAGAAATAACATTCTTGCGATACTTGCTGTAAAGCTTGTGGCATATTCTATTAATTTTCTGATTCCTATTAGCTTTCACTTTCAACTGCCTCCGTGCAAAGTTAATATTCTTATCTATACGTTTAGTTCAACAAGGATATATTGCACCTTTGTACCTATCTTTTCGTCAGCGTCATTATACATGGAGCTTAGTGATGATAACTGTGCTGTGCTGTATTTATCACCATTAAGTATATTCTCAATAACCTTTTTATTTTGTTCTTTATCAGCATCACCTGACAAGAACAAGCTTAAATTACCCTTTATATATTCCGCAAAATCCAAACGTTCTCTACTGTCATCATCAAACAGCACATTTTTCTCTGTCAGATTTTCATCTGTGCTTTTCATTAGTACCTGACCAAGCGTGTTCGGCCACACCCAATATACGTTCACTTCCTGCGGAACGTCTACTTTACAATCTTTAAACGTCCTTGTGAATGTTTCATCATGAAGAAAATCGGAATATGTGTGATTGTTTTCATCATATTTCTCAAAAAACATGATATGTCCATTCATAAATCTAGTTACTTCTTCTTCAGTAACCTTTTCATAAGAAACAGCGTCTTCGTTTTTATTCTCTGCATACCCCGTGATACTCAACTTGAACTGTATCTCCATTTCCCCCGACTGGTTCGGGACAACATAAAAAGTAAGCTTTCCATGACTACCAGGATTAATACCATTCGTCATACCGCTTTCTTCATCAAGAAGCCAGTAGATCTTGTTGTTCTCGTCAGAAGTGATGTTGCTCCCATCAGACACTTTAGAGTAGTCATTGCTGTCAAGTATCTCAGCTTTAAGCATATTGGCACTGCCTACTGTTTTCAGTTCAAATGGCGAATCTACGCTTTTCATTCCAAATGAATCAAGATCAAGGGCTTTATCAATGGTAAACCAAGCCAAGCTGACCGCAATAAGTATAAATGCCAGAACTGCAACTGGTATTATTTTTATAATAAGCAGTTTGCGTTTCTTCTTTTCTTCCTCGCTGTCTGCTTTCTCTATCACTTTATGCTCAGCCACTTTGGCGACCTCCATTATTTCATCGAGTCAAGTTCTTTCTGCAATTCTATCATGTGGTTTCTGCAAGCGGTTATCTCGCCTGTGTATTTGTTGAACCACTCAACGTCCATTTCGTTAGGCTCTTCCTGCAAAAGAATTGCCTGAACAAGTGCTGATTGTGAACGTGATCTCTTACGCTCTATTTCCTCAATAGTAAGTCTGCATTTCTTTATTTCTCTTTTAAGCTGCCCTTTACTGCTCACGTTATTGTCCTCCTTGCATTAATTTCCCATTTTATCAACCGAATCAACTATCTCGTTGACTTCCCTATAGCCTTTGTCAAGATTTTCGGTGATATGGTCAAGTGCTTTTTTCACGTCCTCAAGCTTGCCCTGCATCTGCTCTGGATATTTAACCAAGCAGTAAAGCAGTTCGTTTATTGCCTTCTGCTCCTCCGTATAATCGTCGATAAGAAACACCAGCGACCTTGCCGCACCCATGTCCGAAAGTATCATGTTATATCTCGTTGGAAGATCCTTGCCGCTTTCAAGATAAGTGTCTATCTCCTCAGAGGCTGCAGACAGATTTTCCATATACTTAGCAATGTAAGTCTTTCTGACTTCCTCGGACTTGTCCATATAAAGCCCGATAAAAACGAACAGCCCTGCCAGTGCCGCAATACAAATAACGATAGCCGTTATCATTTTAGCCTTCATTATCTTTTCCTGATTCAAAGCTGTTCGCCTCCTTTTTCTCGTTTTCCTGCATTTTCAGCCGCTGAACTTCCTTTTCAACAGCCTCACGCATAAGCTTTTCCTTTTCTTCCTCAGCCGCTTTCAAAGCTTCCTCACGGCTTGAGTATATCTTTATCTTTGCGATAGTTTTTACCTCATACACCGCCATGCAAACTGTTGGGATTATCACAAACAGTATGAGGAGCTTCTTTGTTGATGCAAATGACCCAAGCCACTTGAAAAATCTGAGTTTTCCATAGTATTTTCCAATAATGCTGACTTTTTGCACCGTCACACTGTCCTCTATTTTGTTAGCATCGCCTTTAGTGACAAAAGTGCCGTCGCTCAAAACCTCAGATATCCTGTGAGTATTTATCTCGCCTTTAATACTATCATCCTGAGAGTAGAACGAAATGATATCCCCTGCCTTTAAGCTGTCAGTATCCGTCCTTTTGATGTAAATATAGTCACCCTCATGTATAGACGGCTCCATACTTCCACTCACGACCTTCAGTACGCTGTAACCAAAAATGCTTGCTGTTTTGCCGATACAGCCGCAGACCATTATGTACACCGTGACACTCAGCAATGCCGCAAACACAGCAGAGCCAAGTATTGTCAAAGCTATTTTTACTATCCTCAACGACTTGCCGATGATAACGACTCTCCCTCCGTGTTATTGTTTCCTATATTTCTCTTTCAAATGCCTTGCCATTCTGCCAACTGCTGAAACATGATACTCCTTATAGAGTCGTTTCATTTCAGTGTCGATAGCTTTCTGCTCCTCAGCGGTGCGCTGTGGCGGAATATATGGTCTTGGCGGTCTGTTCTTTCGCTCAAGACGTTTTCTCTTTTTAAACTGCCTGTTTTTGATACGCCTCTTTACATCATATTTCAGATACGGAGCATATTTTTCATAAATGATCTCAATTTCACGCTCTGCACGTTTTCTCTCTGCCTCAGCCAGTTCTTTTTCCTTCTTGACTTTGAACATTCTGATATAGTCTGGATTATCCGTCACAACAGGTATGATCCCAAATGCGTGAGCCAGAACATATGTTATGCCACGTTTTGCCATGTAATATGGATTTTTGGAATATTCTTTAAATATCTCATTGATATTTTTATTTTCAAAGCTTTCACGTTCAGCTTTAAGACGCTCAGCACGTTCACGCTCACGACGTTCCTGCTCACGCTGCTGTTGTGCTTCTTTCGCCTTTTTTGCAGCGATCTCAGGGGACTCATACTCTGACACAAAGCTTGAAGACACGGCTTCTTCATTCGTGCTGATCTGCTGATCCATAGCAGATCCAAGGCTGCTGCGGACGAGCTTTTTCTCCTCTCGGATCCTAGCTCTTTCCTCACGGACACGCTGCTCCTCTTCACGGCGTTGGCGCTCTTCCATTTGCCTTTTGCGTCTTGCGATATGCTTGATCTCTTCCTCTTTTTCACGGCGTTCACGTTCCTCACGCTCCGCCTTTTCTCTTGCAGCCTGCTCCGCCTGCTGTTTTTGGATAAGCTCCAATCTTCTGCGTTCAGCTTCCTCATGCTCCAGCCTTATGCGCTCTTCTTCCTCACGCCGCTGACGCTCAAGTTTCTCCTGCTCGGCACGCTTTCTTTCAGCTTCTGCAGCCGCAAGCTCCTCAGCCCTCTTACGGTCTTCCTCGTCTTTGAGAAACTGCTTTTCTATCTCAACTATACGGTCAATCTCTGCCGTAAGGTTTCCTGCCTCTTCGGCAGTCATACCCATATCTGTCTTACTTGCACTACTTTGTTCACCCTCGCCAACTATGACATCATATTTATCAGACGTCTGCTTATCAAAACGCCTGACAACCTTTGGTGCGAGGGTCTTGCTCTTTATGGTTTTAAGCTCCTCCGACTTGTCTGCCCCATGGGTATAGGAGCGGAAAAGCATATAGTTCATCGCGGTCAGACCATATATATCCTCGATATAAGAATCATCAGGTCTTTGTGCAGTATCAGAAACGTTGACCTCGTAGCCTGCCTTATCGTAGCTTTCGATAAACTGCCAAAGGGTAAGACACGCCATAAGGTCCACATTTTTAGTGATAGCGTTTGTTCTCATAACAGGCGGTCTGATAAAAGCGTTGCCAAGAGTGGTACAAAGCACTGAGCCTTTATAGCCTTCGATAGCCTTTTTGACCCTTTCAAGCCTTGCCCAAACGTCAGTATCCTTGCTGCCGCCGACAAGACTGTCAACAGTTTCTATCTTAAAACTAATGTTGACCTTTCTGCCGTCGCCGCTGTCAGCCACAGTATCGTAATTAAAAGAATAAGCCTCCTGCGCCTCTGCGGTCTGGACAAGCTTATTGTATCTTATATTTATAAATATGTATAGCCTGTCGATAAGGGTATTTACAAATCTATTTTCATATGTATCGAGAGTTTCCTCTTTATGAATGTTGAGTATCTTTGACGGAGTTATCTTTCCGGTCTTTTTGTCGATATCCTGAATAAGATCGGTGTGCTGTCCCAGATGTTTTATGGACTCTACCGTTATCTTCCTTGACATAGCGATAGGCACGATCTCTTCCACTTCTTTAATGGTGTTTCTGGGATTTCTTATTACCGTATCAAGATGTGGCAGAGCTTTTTCTATCTCTGTGAGCCAGGACGAATCTATATTCTTCTCGATTATCTTACGATTAAAAGATACAGTTTTTTCGCCCGAAAGAAGCAAGGCACGGGCTGCCGCAAAGCTGTTATTGCCGTCAAACGTCTTTACAGCTTTGTCAAAAGCTGCACACTGTTCGTTGTATTCGCTCATGCCCGTCCCTCCTCTCAAAGCTTATGAGTACAAATTTTAGTACAGTTTTTGCAATCTTTCAAGATATGCTATAGATTCTTTCATAGTGTTTCTGCCAAAAAGCTTCAACATATAGGTGCAAAGCTCTTTCAGCTCTTCTCTTAGCATTGCCAAGTTAAGCGACTCAAATTTTCTGAATATCTTAGTTGCCAGCACATAATCGATGCCGTCAAGTTCCTCGCCGCCGCAGGCAACATATACAGGAACAAACAAGTTCATCTGTTTAAGTATACGGTTACCGAAAGCCACTCTCAGCTTTTCAATTACCCACAGGTCAAGCTGCTGGATCTTTTTCAGACTGTCCTGTGAAACGGGATACATTTGAAAAGCTTCCTTGAAAAGTGTATCAAGATGTTCAAAGCTTAAATTCATAGGCGGCGTGTCAGGTGCGTCAAAGGCAACTCCCTTTGCGTCAAGATTGATAGGCTGTGCACGGTCGTATACCTTATCTGAGATAGTAAACGTGGAATCGTCGTTGTTGGCAGTACCGATATACCAAATGTTCTGCGGAATACGCAGCTTGCCCTTATCAAGGCGAACAGGGTCGGTACTCCACACGTTAGGAACAAGATCAAGCTCCCACTCGGCAGGATCAGGCATTTCAAGAATTGAGAGCATTTCTGCAAAGTAATATTCTACTCTCGAAATGTTCATCTCATCGAGGAGTATGAAGTTTACATCGTCATTGTATTCAGAAGAATAAATTCTTTTGAGGACTTCTGTTTCATTAAAGTTCTTCGTGAACTCGTTGAAGTAGCCGAAAAGCTCAGTTCTGTCACGCCATGACGGCTGAACAGAAGCAATAGTGGTATCTTTCTGCAAGAACTTACCGAATGAATATGGCAATGATGTTTTACCTGTACCAGAGATACCTTGCAGGATAATGAGCTTTGTTGACGCCATGCCTGCAATGAAAAGTCGGATAGTTTTTATGTCATAATAAAGGTGCATTCTTGAGCAGGCAAAGTTTCTGTATGCTTCGCAGATACCGCTAAGGGTGATGTCATTATTGTAAGCAGGTGGCTCGTATGTCTTGTAGAAATTGTCCACCTCGATAAGCTTTGAAAAACGGCAATCTGCTGTCTGAACAACGCCGTCCACAGTGGTTTGAACTTCACCCTGTGCAGGCATCTGCTCGCCCTCTGCAAGCTTTGTTTCACCCTCTGCAAGAGCGGTGTTATCATAGACCCAAGCTGAGCCACCTTCATTGCCATGATCTCATCTTTTTCCTTGGTCATTTTGACCACCTGACGCTGCAGGTCAGATATTTCTTCGATAAGATCCTCGTTGCTGACGATAGAGTGTCTGAATCTTATGTACTTTCTCACAGCAAGCACTATCATAAAAATAATAAGCACAAAGATAGCCACAACAACGATAATTGCAAGCACAGAAAGTATCCAGCCCAGCGCACCAAAGTCTGCCGAGTAGGTCTTGAATATCCTTATGTAGTTTTTTATATTAAAGATCTGTTTTATGCCGTTCCACAGACCCTTGAAGATCTGCCCAAAGCCTGCAAGCATTGACGACATGAAAACAAAAAACCATTTCAGAAATCCATTCATAATGTATCACCCAAGCAGCAATTATTTGTCATTTTTCTCCTGCTGTGCATTTTCCTCTTCCTTTTTCTTCTGCTGTGCAAGGTATTCCTCAACTGCACGTCTTTTTATTTCTTCCTCATCGCTCTCTGTGATAGCAGGACGCTTTATCTCGATTATGGTTGCGATAAGCTTATAAAGCTCAAAGAGGAAAAACAGTGCTATGGGCAAAAGTATGCAAATGAAAAATCCCGTTTTTGTTCTGAGAAAATCCATTACCTTGCCGAAACCGCCTATTTTTGCACCTTTCCACTGACCGATTATATCACCTGCATAAACAGTGTATGTATCATCTACGTTATTAGCATCGCCTCGTGTGATAAAGCCTACAGAGCCGTTATCATTGAGTACCTCTGCGATACGGTGGGTATTCTTCACCTTTTGGCCCTTTATAAGAGTCCAGAAAGTGATAACGTCGCCCTTTTTCAGAGAATTGATATCGTCTATTTCCTTTGAGATAATAAGGTCGCCTTTTTTGAAAATTGGCTTCATTGAGTCAGATTCAACTGTGAGTGGGACATATCCCAGCAGACTTGCCGTACCATTATTCTTATCAGACGAGAACACGAGAATTGTTATAAGCAGTGCAAAGATAAGCACCACCCATGCGATAACATTAAAAACGATCTTCAAAGCTTTTTTCATAATTCAAAACCTCGGAAACCCGAGGCTTCCTCCCTTCTAATTCTTTAAGTTGTTTCAACGATCTTGAAATTCATACCAAGCTTCATTGTGCCACCGATTATTTTGTCAACACAATCAGGGTCATTTCCCTCAAGCCATATGACTACTGTATACTTGTCTTTCTCACCAGGACCAAGCTTTTCACGTCGGTCCTTCATGACCTCAGTAGAGGAGGCGAACTCCTTGTCACAATCGCTTTCCTTACCGCTGCCGTCAGACTTTGTTTTACCATAAACGGTTTTCTCGCCATTCACGAAAAGCTCCACTCTGATAGCTTCATCAACACCGTTCGTGACGTTCTCGATAGTCATTTCGCTGTCATAGCTAAGTGTGTCTTTACCGGAATTTATGAGATAGAAAGTATAAGCTATATACCCCTCGCCATTATGGCTGCCGTTTATCTTGTCGATATTATCAGGGAGATCTTCGCCACTGATATTTGTCATATCATAGAGGATATCCGCATTGAGCCTTGAATTGCTCGTGGTATAGTCAGGAGTTTCCGAAAGAGTAAGCCCCTGATTTATCATATCATACTTACTTATCTTAACTGTAAAGCTACCATACTTGTCGTAAAAATAAGACACCGCATAAGCCGCCGCCACGATAGCGATAAGTATAATGGCAAGTATTTTAAGCAATCTCATCAATACCACATAGCGTTTAGCTTCCTTGGCGGTCCTGCGAAGTGCAAGGGTATCGACTACTCTTGTATTTTTATCTATATTTTTACCGTCCAAAACCGTATCACCCGTTTATTACTCATTTCTATTGCGAACGTATCTTTCCGCAATATATTTTCCTGCATTTTCTCCCGAATAGTAAAGGCACTGCATACCGCTGAGCTGTTTCACCTGCTTATCATCAGTAATTCCGTCAGCTATGACCTCAGCATTAAGGTCAAAAACGAAATTCAGCAGAGAGTTCACGCAGGTATCATACCTGTCGCTCTTACCAAGAACCTGAACCACTGAGCCGTCAAGCATGATATTATCTACCTTGAACTCAGCGGTCTTAAGCATTTTAAAGCCCTCAGTGCCGAAGCCTGTGAGCATAAAATGAAAGCCCTGTCTTCTCATAAGAGCCACGTTATCTGCCGCTGTGCTGTCAGCTTCATCAAGCACATCAGGGGACAACTCGAAGCAGACACGCTCATACTTCACGCCAAACTTATCGCAATAATCTGCCACAACTCTCGGAGCTTCCGTCTGCCTTAAAAATCTTGCAGGCATGAACACGCTTGCCCAATCAACGTCCACTTCCCTTTCGTGAAACTTGCCCAAAGCCTGCAAAAGCTGAACTAAAGCAAGCTTGAAAATGCTAACACATCGGTCGGAAAGCTGAGCCACAGGGAGATAATCCGCAGGCATGAGCGTTCCCATAGCAGGAGAATTGAGCCTTGTTTGCGACTGCAAAAAAGTGACCCTGCCACTGTCGGTATTTTTTATAGGTCTATAGAAAAGCTCCACGGCACGAACGCCGTCAACTGTTGAATTACCGTTCAAAGCAAGTCACTTCCTTTCCTGTTCAAATATATCATTATAGCATATTTTCGACAAAAAGCAAAGAAAAGTTGGGGGATTTCCCCAAATATGGAAAATTATTTTTTATACCCATTTACCAAAAAACGCCGAATTTCTTCGGCGTCTTTTTTGTTTTATTGTTATGGATTAAACACCTGTGCCTGTGTTTGAAAGGTCATAGAATTTAAGATTAATCTGGAAGTCCTGACCTGCATTAGCATTCCAACAAGCCTCATCTTCTCCCTCAAGCCATACACGAATGTAATACTTAACAGCGTCACCATAACCTGTACCCGTTGATTTTGTTACAGTAGCAACCTGTGTTGCATTAGCAGCATTAGTAACCTTTCCGTCAGTAGCTTTAACCTCTGTTGCAACAGAAACATCACCATATGAAGCAGTCAAAGTTGCTGCCGCAGTCGAAACAGCCTTACCGTCTGTGTAGTAATTTGTAGTAGCATTTCCCTCTGCACCAAGGAACACACTCTGTGCCGCCTTAGTGTCAGGGAGTATTGCAACACGAGCAGCCTTGTAAAGTTCTGTAGTTGTATCACTATCACTACCCTGTTTAACTTCAACGTCAAGACCAAGGTTTACATCACTAGTGCTTGTTGTTCTAAACCAAACCGGAATGTCAAGATAATATCCTGAGCCGTCCTTATCAGCAGCTGTGACAACATCACCTTTTTCAGCAGATTTGCCATCATCCTTAAATTCCCAGCCAGCAGCAGTAGTTGCCTTGTTGAAAGGATTATCAACATCAGAAACTTTCTTACCATTCTCTGTAGCCTTTACTGTATAGAACATATCAGAACCATTAACAGAAGATGCAGGAATAAGCTTACCAAAATCTTTATATACAGAACCCGTAGCAGCAGTGTGTGACCAAAGTGTTTCATCAGTACCAGGTGCAGTTGCCTCTTGTCCAGCAGTCAGCGTGTTGCCAGTTGTAGCTTTACCAAGTGAAATTTCAATTGTCTGTGGAGTTGTAGCAGTGAGCTTAATGCCTGTTACTTCAACTTCTCTGCTCATAGTAAACCAAGCGTAAGTAGCGGTAGAAAGCATTACAGCGGAAGTTGTGAGCATTGCAACTGCAGGTATAAGTTTCTTCTTAGCAGAAGTATTCTTCTTTTCATTAGTTTTCATATCTCTTCGTCCTTTTCATAATAATTTGTCGGTTTATCCTGTCCGATACAGAGGGCGCTCGTTATAGCCGATTTGCGGTAACATGACCGCCAAGCACCTTTTGTTTATGTCAATCTTATACTAAATTCGACCCACTTTGTCAATAAGCTACCAGCTTAGTATACATTATATTTATCTTAATACTTATTAATATGACAGACATATTTTGCTATTTTCCGACATGATCATACTATGTAATAACAGCAGAAAGCACGGAATAACGTCATTTGTTATTCCGTGCTTTTTAAACCGATTATTCAATAATTTTTTTGTTAAACTTCAAACGTTTTTGAACATATTTAGTTTATATATGTACATAAAAGTTACCATGCGTGAAATTTACAAAATATTTATATTCATTCTGCGCTGTCGAGCATTTTAACAGCCTTCATCATGATAGCACATTCAAGACGCTTCTTCTGTATCTGACATGACAGCTTATGCGCATTGTGGATATCACCTGCGTAAATGTAGTTGTTTGCATTGCAACCGCCACTGCAATAGAACTTTGCCCAGCACTTTTTGCACTCAGGCTTATTGTAAACGTGTGCGTGAGCAAACATATCTTTCATTTCCTCGTTAAATGTGCCGTCATAGAGATTGCCCATTTTGAACTCGGTGATACCAACGAACTGATGACATGGGTAAATATCGCCGTCAGGAGTAACAGAAACATACTCGTTTCCGCTTCCACAGCCCCTAAGTCTCTTTATCGCACAAGGCCCCTGATCGAGATCTATCATAAAATGGAAGAAGTTTATGAACTTGCCCTCGTCCCTTATCTTCTGTATCTTCTCGGAAAGTATCTCATACTCCTTGAAAATCCTCGGCAGGTCAGCCTCAGTGATAGCATAAGGCTCGCTAGGGTCTGCCATAACAGGCTCAACAGATATCTGATCAAATCCCAAATCATAAAGGTGCATTACATCATTTGAGAAGTCAAGATTATACTTTGTGTAAGTGCCTCTTACATACCAATCCTTGTTCTTAGGACGTTTCTCAACAAGCTTCTTGAAGTTAGGGATAATCCTGTCATAGCTTCCTGAACCGTCAACACGCACTCTCATTCTGTCATTGACTTCTTTTCTTCCGTCGATAGACAGAACAACGTTGTACATTTCCTTGTTGATGAAGTCTATCATCTCGTCAGTGAGGTGTACACCATTTGTGGTAA
>OHHD01000360.1_pt1 | contig 12185 bp, 10 predicted proteins | sample 1567941 | NCBI WGS metagenome assembly OHHD01 (sample SAMEA3879514, study PRJEB24766) | human gut metagenome | biome: human-associated habitat; feature: feces | place: USA | collected 1985/1987 | reverse complement strand
CCTCCGGCTGGGGCGTTTGCAAGTTGGCCGTGCCCCGCACCACGCCCGGGATGCTCTCCGGGCTCTCCGAGGGCTTTTGCGGCGCTCTGCCGGAAAGGCCCTGACTCTCGCTGTCCCACATCAGCAGCGCGCCGATGTGCTTGCAGCAGGGCCCCTCGCCGTTTTCGTTGTAGGGGCAGGAGCAGCTGGCGCTGACAAAGCTGCCGTTTTCCCGCAGCCAGACCTGGGTCTGGTACAGGCTCCGCCCGCCGCCGCGCACGTCGGCGCTCAGGTGGCGCACGCCGTTCCCGGCCACTTCGCAGTTCAGATCCTGTATCCGGTCCGTGTAGGCCTTGGCCCGCGCGAATATCGTGCCGCCCAACAGGTAGCGGATCTCTTCCATGTCCATCCGGGGTCTCCCTCCCTCTGCAATGCTCTATTGGTTAAGCATACCGCACCGGCGGGCGGGATGCAAGGGGTGCCGGGAAAAAAAGTTCCGGAAAGCACAGAAGCGCCTCATCCGGGAGAGGATGAAGCGCTTCTGTACTTTGGGAATTTTGGAACACTCAGCCCGCATTGCGGTTTACAGGCCAAGTGGGGGTTGGTTTAGGGCTGCTCAGGCATTCTGCTTGAGCTCCTGTGCTTTCTGCCATGCATTCAGCACATCGAGCTTGCTTACGGCGTTGTCGGGATAGAATTTCATCTCTTCCGGAGCCGTGCCCTCATCGTTCAGGTCAGGGATAAGCTCGTTTTCCATGGCCCAGCGGGCGGCGTGCTGCAGGTCCATATCCTGCTCTTCCTGCCCTACATCGGGGTAGAGCAGTTCGGATTCGGGCATGGGCTTGCCTGCATCCTCCCACAGCATCATGGCAAGGGCGCTGCGGTTGCTGGGGAAGTAGGGCAGAGCCATCAGCTTGCCTGCAAATTCAGCGCCCAGAGAATAGGCCTGATAGCCCAGCACTGCACCGCCGACAACAACAGTAGTGCCGATCACGATGGGGCCAACGATATCGGGCTCGTCATCTTCAATGGATGCATCCTGTGTCATGGCTTTCAGGGTCACGGCCTTTGCAGGCATCTCAAAGGCAAAGCTTTCCTTATCCTGATAAGCGTTCGGATCATCCAGGCCGGTGATATCCCAGTGGCCAAATTTCAGACCGCTATCTGCAAAAGCATCCTTATCAAATGCAACACTCACCGTTGCACCCTCGGGGACATTGAAGGAACCGTCCTCGTTGGCATTCTTTTTAACGATCTCGGTGATATCCTCGGGGTCAGCACCATTCTTGCCGGGCACTGTTACGCTGGTGATAACGCCGTCCTTCAAAGTCAGGATGGGCATTTCAGACACAGTAAAGTCCTTTTCGTCCTTTGCCAGCTCATTCTCACCCTGCTTGACAGCAGCGGTCAGGGTCTGCTTGCCGGTCTCCTTGGGGGTAATGCGGAACTCGCGCTCAACCTCACCGTCACCCAGACCGATTTTCAGGCCGCCTTCCGGCATAGGCTTGTACTCGCCGTTTTCGTCCTTATACTCGATCTCGCTGTTCTTGTCGCCAAAGTCGATAGCAGCCTTACCCAGCTTGGCATCATCATTGGGGGTAACCTTTACGGTAAAGTCCTTGCTTTCGCCTTCCTTGATGACGGCATTCTCCAGGCCCTCAATGGTCACAGTGGCGGCATCACGGTACTGTGCGGCAATATCCACACCACTGCTCATGGTAAAGGTGATGCTTTCTGCCTTGTAGTCCTGACCTGTAAGCAGGGAGAGATTGCCGGTGGTAGACCAACCGTCAAACACATTGCCCGCAGGGATCAGGGCCTTGTCCAGCGTCACGGTCACTTCTGCACCTTCCGGTACATCGTAGGTCTTTTTGCCGGTGGCCTCATCAGGAGTAACAGTCAAGGTATTGGTCACATCGCTGTCGTCGTATTTCACAGTAACAGTGCCGCCGGTCACGGTCAGCGGGTGGCAGTCCAGAGCATTGGGGTCGAACTTCCAACCGGCATAGAGCGTGATGCGATTGATGTTTGTAAACAGCTGTGCATCCGGATATCGGTTCTTGCAGGCTGCATCGGTATACCAACCTGTAAAGATGTAGCCCTGTTTGGTAGGTGTGCCAAGCGCCGCAATTTTTGCGCCGTAGTCAATTTTTTTCGGCTCGCTCTTGTCACCATCTACGAGAGTCACATCAACGGTGGTAATAAAACCTTCGTTCCCGTCGAAGTGCCGTAGTAGACGCTCTAATCTAGGTTCGCAATAAACATTTGTATTACAACTAGGCTGAAAAACTCCGTTACTGCCTTCGAAAGTCTCCTCTAATTGACTTGGGGCTTCAATTGTAATGTAAGGCAAGTGCCAACAATTATAAACGATATCACGCCCCAGTTTCTTCACGCTTTTGGGAATATTCAACGATTTTAGATTCGTACGCTTAAAGGCTTCAGTGCCGATCTCACGTATTCCTTCTGACAGGGTAACACTTTCCAAGTTGTAACATTCCTCAAAAGCACCACTACGGATTGTTTTGACACTCGAAGGGATAGTGATTTCTGTCAGTCCACTGCAACCGTAGAACGAACTATAACCAACTTCTTCCAGCTGTGGCGGAAGTTCAATCTTTGTCAGTCCAGTGCATCTCGAAAATGCACTGTCCTTAATTTTTGTTACGGTGCTTGGAATTTTAACCTCGGTCAGCTCAGGGCTGTCGCAGAATGCGCTTGCGCCGATGCAGGACAATCCTTCCGGAAGTTTTACTTTACGCAGATTCGGATGAAAAGAGTGAAAATCATTGTTGCTATCAGAATAGCTGTAATAAAGAATATTATCGCCCAGCGTCGTTACGCCACCCTCAACGATAAGCTGTGTGATATTCTGTATTTTCTCATACCACGGAGCGTATGAATTATTAGATGAAGTTATATATCTGTCATAATTTGCCATGGGACCATTGCCACGAATCGTCAAGGTATAGGTCTCTTCTCCATCGATTCCATCGCCGTTCGGGCTCAATGTCGCTGTAACGGTGTGCGGCGTTTCTCCGCAGTCATACGGACCCAAATTTCCCTCCGCAAATGCCGACACTGCCCCCGCAGGCAGGAATGTCAGCATCATACTGAATGCCAGTAAGAGGCTGATGAGCCGTTTTTTCATAAAAATCCTCCTTTGTCAGTCATTAATACTCCCAGTTTCTCCACAAAAAGCACCCAGACAAAAAGAAAAAAGCGCCGCACCAGCCAAATGGCTGGTACAACGCTTTGCGTTTTGTACTTTAGGGGGTGCTTGCCCTCTCTATCTATGCTTTAGTCTGCCGCTTCTCAAGGGCAAGGCGATTGTGGTGCCTGGAAAAGCTACTCCCGTTTCCCTTAATTAAAGATACCACTTACTAAGTGTAACCCACGCTTACAATATTTGACATGATATTTCACAAAAAGCTTTTCTATAACCTGTTCAATGTCACAAAATTCAAAGACACGCTTTATAAACTCTTGATTACTATTACGGTTAACGATATAATTAGCTTGGACGAATCAATGTGTACGATTCTCCATGCCGAACGGTTTCGTGAAGCATCAACCTCATCGTAAATGAGCTTTCATAGTGACTAAGCCACATAGCATAGCTGCTTCCTATGAATAGTTTCACGCACAAAAAAGGAGATTTCTCATGGAAACTGAATACCTCGGTAATGCGTATACAACGCAGTCTTCAAACGATGGCTGTGTGGCTGTTGCCTGCCCTATTGATGCCGGATGCGCAATTAATGCTTGTGGCACTGCTGCCTGTGGTGCCAATGCCTGTCCAGCAGATATTTGTGTAACTGCGGGCTGTGTTGCGAATATTTGCATCAATGCTTGTACAGTTGACGGTTGTATTTTCAACCTAACACCGGCTCCCGGCCCATTCTCTCTCGATGACTAAAATTTCTTAGGATTCAAAAATTTCACAATGTCAGATTTAAAGGTTTAAATCGAGGCAGCTATGCTATGGTAATTATATGAAATTTTCAAGATATAATTTAGTCCTGTTTGAAAAAGGAACGGATAAGCCAATTCTTTTTAATACATTCACGGGAAATACATTTTTTCTTTCCTATGAAGCACTCGATTCCATCAAGAAAAATGATATTTCGTCTTTGGATTGCCGCAGCCGCGAATTGTTTTCTCGTGCTGGCGTTATCATTGAAGACACTGTTGATGAACTACGATATTTTTCATATTTTAACAATCGAAACAAATATTTTTCAGAAGTGCTTTCCTCAACTATTATATTAACTTGGTCGTGCAATTTCTCTTGTGTATATTGTTATGAAGGTGCCGGGGAAAAAAACGAAACCATGGATCATGAGCATGCGCTCCAATATATAAAATTCATGAAAAACGAAGCTAAAAGCAGACGTTCAAAGTCCATGTATATTGTATTATTTGGAGGAGAACCCTTAGTTAATATTAAAGAGGGCTTGTTCATTCTTGATGAACTTCATAGCTACTGCACCCAAAATAGCATTTCCTTTTCATGTGGCATAATAACAAATGGCACATTACTGAATAACTATGTACTCCAGCAACTTTCTAAACATAATTGTAATATGGTTCAAATTACACTTGACGGAATGCCTGAAGCACACAATTCCAGAAGACCTTATAAGAACGGGAATCCCTCATTTAATGACGTTATAGATTCCATTAAGAAGGTTCTTGCATACCCCAAGATCAATGCCGTCATAAGAATCAACATTGATAAAACAAATATTAATGATACTGACACGCTTTTAAAATACTTGGGAAAATATGGTGAAAACTTAACTTGTGCCTCTATTGATTTTGGCATTGTTAGAAGTTCGACAAGTGCTTGCTCCTCTTATGCTGGAAACTGCTTTGCCGATAGTGAAATTAGCGATGTTCTTGAGCACCTGTGGAATGAATTACAAGTAAACGGATTTGCTTGTACTCCCCGTCCAATGCAACGATGGATGTTCTGCGGATTATATAGTGATAGCCAATTTACAGTTACTCCAGATTGTTCCGTTTATAAATGCTGGGAACACGCAGGATTTGAGCAGCATAGAGTTGGAACCATTGATTCCGAGGGTAATCTTATCAATAAAACATACGCATTCTACGATTGGATGACAAGAGACCCTTTGGAGAATCATGAATGTCGAGAATGCGTGTATCTACCGGTCTGTGGTGGCGGTTGCGGTTCCGTTAGTTACAATCAATCTAAAACGTATCATGCGCCAGGTTGTTTTAAAACGAAAGGCGTTGTTGAAAAGCAAATTTTGCATTTTGTGAACGAAAAGATCAAAACAAATGTGGAGGTCAAAAAGTAAATAACTTGAATCGTTTTTTTAATCTATGTAAAAATTCACTTGTCAAATGCCGCAGACAGCTTTTTCTTTATATCGCAATTTGCATCTTTTCAAGTATCTTTTCATTGATTGTTCCATATATCAATGGTACGTTCATAGATTTTCTGACAAGTGGAAATGGAGCAAACGGAATCCTCTTATTTGCAGTTATCTTTGCCGTTGCCAGTTTATTAGGACTATTTATAGGATATATTTGCAATAGACTATATGCAAAACTTCAAACCACTATCGCATTTGATCTTAACAGAAAAGTTATTGTACACTTACAGAAAGTTTCTTTATCTTTTTTCGCCGGAAAAGACGTCTCTTCTCTCAGTCAAAAGATAAATAGCGACTCAAATGTTGTTTCGACCTTTTGCATTTCTCTTTTTCAAAACATCATCGTTAATTTATTTACAATCGTGTTGGGCCTTTTCATTGTTTTCTCATACAATCCCGTAATCTTTCTATTTATTTTTCTTCTTATTCCTTTTTACTGCATAGGATACTTCTTTCTCAGAGCTCCACTGTACAGAAGTAGCTATAATTTAAAAGAAAGTCAGGCTTTCTTTTTTTCGAAGTTGTACAGCCAACTCTCAACCATAAAACAAATCAAACTGTTTTCAATTGTTAATTCATTTTCGGATAAAATGACTTCATATTTTGATACTTTAATGTGCTCTGCATTAAAGTATCAAAAAGAGTCATACAAATTCTCTGCTTGGGATACAGTTATTATAACTATTGGACGCATTTTTTTGTTTATATATGGGGGATTCAAAGTCATTCAATCACAAATGACAATAGGAGAATTCACTATTATCACCACTTATTTTTCAATGACGCTTTCAGCTATTCGCTACTTTTTTTCTCTTGGAAAAAACATTCAAGATACCAATGTTTCATACGAGCGGCTAAATGCTCTACTGGATATTCCAGAGGAGCTTATTGGGGATACTTGTCCAAAGCAGGTCAAACAGATCAAACTCAATAATCTTGGACTTATTTTGAACAAGAGGCAAATACTATCCAATGTAAACCTAATATTCGAACAGTCAAAGATATATGTTCTGATGGGCGCAAATGGTTCCGGAAAGAGCTCGTTACTCAATGCCATCGTTGGATTATACAACAGTGATATCATCGGGGATGTTTATTACGATAATTATTCTATTAAAGCACTTGATGTTTACACTTTACGCCGCACATTGATTGGTTTTTGCGAGCAAACGCCAATTGTATTCGATGACACCATACGCTACAACATCTATCTTGATTCTGTGCACAACGATACAGTCATTGGGAATAAGTTGATTTCCATCTTACATTTACGAGGGTTGTTTGATAAATTAGAAAAAGGTGTCGACACTCCTATCGACAATAGATTCATTACTCTATCTGGTGGCGAGAAGCAAAAAATAACGCTTATGCGAGCATTGGTGCACAATCCTTCTATAATTCTATTGGATGAGCCAACCTCTGCATTGGATAAAGACAGTATTGATGACCTCAAAAAATATTTAACCTCAATAAAGAAAAATCGAATCATTATAATTTCTACACACGACAAAAATATAGTGGATTTAGCCGATGTGACAATCAATTTGGATAAAGGGCACATATTCGAAGCGGAGGTTCTATGAAAGACTATGTGCAAGGGGGAACCCTTACAGAAGTTACAGATTTAATACTTTTGTCCCTTTATGAACCAAGGCATGGATATGCAATCATTCAATTTGTTGAGGAAGTAACAAACGGAAGGGTATTATTAGGAGCAGGGACATTATATGGTGCTCTATCCTCGTTAGAACAAAAAGGATGGATTAAATTACAAAGCACTGAAAGTACAAGCAGAAAAAAAGTATATTTAATAACACCTTCTGGAAAGGAGGCTGTCCAAACCGAAATAGATCGACTTCATCAATTAATCGACTTAGCGGAAAGGATTTCAAAGGAGATTTAATATGCGCTACAAAAAGGTACGTTTTTTTGGTTGTCTATTATCCTTACAAGAGAAATGGCTTAATAGAATGTCCCAACAAGGGTATCACTTAATAAATACATCACGGGCTATCTATGAGTTTGAAACATGCACTCCGGGGGAATATCAATATAAGATTGATTATATTGGTCACAGGAGTCGTGAAAGCTCAGACAAGTATGTTGAATTTCTTCAAAGCTTAGGATACGTTGTTTTTTTCAAGAACATTAATCTAAACTACTCTCTTGCCAAAGTACAATTTCGTCCGTGGGCTGAATCAGGTGGAAAGCTATCAACGCCTAAGACGACACTTAACAAAGAATTATTGATTGTCGAAAAAAAGAATGATGGAAAGCCATTTGAATTATATACTACCCTTGAAGATAAACTAGCTTTGTATAAATCAGCACAGTCGGCGTGGATATTCTTTTTTTTCATCTTTATGATTATGGCTGTGCTTATGAAATCTTTCATCTATAGTGCGTTAGCAATCACATGCCTTATCATCGTTATTGTCTATTGGTTTCCAATTTATAAGATTATTAAAGAGCGTCGAACAAGGGAAGATTAGCTTTTGTTCTCTATCGTAATTCACTCAATTTAATACAATCTCTCTGCCTATTCATATAAACCACCACGGCAGTTCCAACCACAGGTTATCCATAGCCTGTTCCTCCGTCTTTTTGGCGCGGCCTTTTGTCAGGTGAAAGTATATCGCCGTGCCGATCAGCGGATGTTCCTCGCCATCGGTGAAGCCATAGCGGTACAGCAGATAGGTCTGCTCCCGTTGGGTCAGCCGTTTCAGGCCATCGTACAGTTCCCGGCGCGATTCCTGCTCCTCCATAATGCTCTGCGGCTGCATGGCGTAGGGGTCGGCTATGGCTTCAATGCGCCGTAGTTGTTCCTCTCCCGGCAGAACATCGTCCAGCGAAACGCGCTGGTAGCAGATACCGTCCTTGTCCTCCGTTACCATCCGCTGCTCAAAAGCGGCAAAGGCATCCCGCACCATGTCCATCATGGCGTTGCGGATGGCAGGAGCCGCATAGGTCAGGAACTTCATGCCGCGCGCTGCATCGAACTTCGGCACAGCTTTCCATAAGCCCAGATTGCCCGCCTGTTTCAAATCGTCCGTGTCAAGGTTCAGGCCAGCCTGTGCCAGATTCATGCTGCGGAAAAGGTCATTTGCCACCTTGCCAATAAAGGACTTGTTGTTGTCGATCAGGCTGTCCAGCGCGGCAGCATCGCCTTTCTGTGCCAGCGCACAAAGCCGTTCATTCGTCTGCTTCATGGGCGTTTTCCTGCTCTGCGGCAGACTGCAAGATTCCCAACAGACCGCTTCGCAGCTGTTCCAGTGCTTCCGGCGTGGCTCCTTCCATACCCGAAACGCTGTCCAACATTGCATCTGTCAACTGCTCTGCCGTGATCGTTGGGTGCTGCACATCCTGCCCTTTGGTCAATTCGGTGAACATTTTCTCTGCCACTTTCTTGCTCATGGCTTCCTGTTCGGCGTAATGGCTCCCGATGCCCTTTTTGATTTCCTTGACCGTTGCCATGAAGTACATTTCAATGTCATCAAGATCACCTTGATACACCGGCTTTCTCCGAAGGCTGATGTCCTTTGCGGCTTTGGCTGCTTCCGGGGTCTTGACCCTTGTGCGCAGCAGGGTGCTCAATGTCGTGAGCATGGCATTCTGTGCTGCGATACCAGACGCAAAAGTATCATCAAAATACTGCGCTATGCGGTAAGTAAGCTCTGCAAAGCGGGCGTTTTCCAGCAGCAGATTGACCACCTCTGCATTGACACGCCCTGTGTAGAGGTTCTTTGCAGCTTCTACGGACAAGCCCAGTTCGGCAATATCGTAGTTCTTGCGGTCAGGGATGTTGGTTTCTCCCAGCAGAAAATCCGTGGACACGTTGAACAGCCTTGCAATTTTCAGCACCTGCTCATGGGTCAGAGTCCCTTTTGCGCCGCTGATGAAGCGGCTGATGGTGCTTTTGGAGCAGCCGATTTCCTTGGCAAGCTCCGGTTGGCTTATGTTGTGCTCTTTCATCAAGTCCGCAAGACGGACGTTGGATGGTGCGGGCAGATATTCCTGTGCCATGTGGTCGGCCCTCCTTTTTGATCTTTTTCCTCATTATAATACGCTCTGCCGTTTTGTTCAATATACGGTTACCTCTCCGCCCTTGCTGTTGCAGTCCTGCAACCAGTGAGGGCATTTTTCTTTTTCCGTTGCAGTTCTGCCGCTTTTTCGCCTTTCCTGCAAAATTTTCCGTATATTCAGGCAGGAAGCAAAAAACACCAGAGTTCCCACTTTGGGGTCTCTGGTGCAACGCACGAAACAAAGGAGGAATGCCCTTGAGCCTGTATCAAACTGTCAAGTCCGCCATCACCGTTCGGCAGGTGGGAGAGATGTACGGCATGGAGCCCGACCGCCATGGCATGGTGTGCTGTCCGTTCCACTCCGACAACCACCCCAGCATGAAGCTGAACGACACCTATTATTACTGCTTTGGCTGTGGAGCCAACGGAGATGCCATCGACCTCACCGCCAAGCTGTTCGACCTGAACCCCCGGCAAGCCGCCGAGAAGCTGATACACGACTTCGGGCTTGACCCGGACAAGCCGCCCGCCAATGCCATCGCCCTGCCGCCGCCCAAGCGTGGCCTGACGGACGAGCAGTGGGCAGACATCGCCTACTGCCTGCGGGTGCTGACCGATTATCTCGACCTGCTGCACGACTGGCGAAAGCGCTACAAGCCCGCCACCCCGGAGGAACCGCATGACCCACGGTTTGAAGAAGCCCTCCACATGACCGAGACCATCGAGCACCTGACGGACTGCGTTGCATTTGGGACGCCCCAGCAGAAGGCCGCTGCCGCCGCACAGCTGCTGTCCGGGTCGTACCTGCTGATGCTGGAGGAGCGCACCGACCGCCTTGCTCTGGCAAAGTGCGCCTAATAATTTATTCACCCAAAGTGGTGGGTCTCACCGTGAGACCCACCACTTCACTTTTCTAAAGGAGAATTACCCTATGAAGAAAAACATTTCCCGCAACCCCTTATGGCCGGACTGGTACAACGGCAAGAAAATCGACGAAGTCCAGTTTGGCCGTGCCTTTCTGGAACAGTGGCCGCTGAAATGCGTCAACGGAACGCTGTACACGCTGGACGGCCCGGTGGAGGACGAAAGTGAGATCAAGCAGCGCATCTTGGAGAACATCGAGGAATATGTCACCTCCGGCCTGTCCAAAAAGGTCACCAACATTCTGGAGACCATCAAGCTGCTGGCTTTTTCCGACCCGTTCCCCATCGAGCAGGACTGCATCCACCTCCAGAACGGCGTGTACCATCTGCCGGACGGCTCTTTTCAGGAGAGTCGTCTGTTCTGTCAGAACCGTCTGCCTGTAAAGTACGACCCCAAAGCCGCCAGCCCTGACCGCTGGCTGACCTTTCTGCACGAGCTGCTGGACGATGCTGACATCCACACCTTGCAGGAATATCTGGGCTACTGCCTGATCCCCAGCACCAAGGGGCAGAAGATGATGCTCATCGTTGGCAAGGGCGGCGAGGGCAAGTCCCGCATCGGGCTGGTGCTGAAACGGCTCATGGGAGATGCCGCCAGCAATGGCAGCGTCCAGAAAGTGGAGAATAACCGTTTTGCCCGTGCCGATCTGGAACGCCGCCTGCTGATGATCGACGACGACATGGACATGAACGCCCTGCCCAAGACGAATTATATCAAGACCATCGTGACCGCCGAGGCCAAGCTGGACTTGGAGCGCAAGGGTGTCCAGAGCTACCAGCGGGACATCTACGCCCGGTTCCTCTGTTTCGGCAACGGTGCGTTGACCTCGCTGTACGACCATTCGGACGGTTTCTTTCGCCGCCAGCTCATCCTGACCACCAAGGACAAGCCTGCTGACCGCACGGATGACCCCTTCCTTGTGGAGAAGATGTGCGCCGAGTTGGAGGGCATCCTGCTCTGGTGTCTGGAAGGACTGCACCGGTTGGTGCAGAACAGCTTCCGCTTCACGGTCAGCCCCAAATCCGCCGCCAACGTGGACACCATCAAACGCAGCAGCAACAATGTCATCGACTTCATGGAGTCCGAGGGCTACTTCCGTTTCAAGGCGGACTACTCCATCAGCTCCAAGGAGTTCTACGACATTTATAAGCAGTGGTGCGAGGACAACGCCTGCCACAGCGTATCGGCCATCCGTTTCAGCGCAGAACTGCGACAGAACGACCGCCGCTATAACCTTGAAGCCACCAACAACATCTATCTGCCCGGTGGCCGCAGGGTGCGGGGTTTTGTAGGCATCGAGCCGCTTGTCCACCCCTGCCCGTAAAAAGTGCATTTTTTCACGGAAGAAGTTCGTACAACCTGTACGGTCTGTACTTGTACGCATCTGTACGGCGAATTGAAACAAATTAAAACGAATTATCGTTTATATTTCGGATTTCCGTACGTCGTACGAACCGTACAGGTTATTTGAAGTCCGTACGCGATTTTTTCAGATGCGTACGGAGCAATCAAGTTCGCATTGTGCGAACTTGATTGTAACTCTCCCGCAGGAGACGTTCCCCCTCGGAGAGCCCACTACACTTTGCAGACCATAGGGATGAAAGTGTCATAGTGGGTTATTACACTTCCGCAGAAGTGCATCTCCGTTCCCCGTCACCTCTCGATGAACCTTGAAAGGAGGGATGCCCTTTGGCAAGAAATGATGGCATTGACCGCACCAGTGTTCGAAATCTCGCCGTTTCGGACAAGGCCGTTGGCAACACTCAGCAGCACAACGAGCGCGAAAAGGACAGCTACCGGAACCCCGACATCATCCCCCAGCGCACTGCATGGAACATCCACTTCAAAAAGC
>OHHD01000353.1_pt1 | contig 12470 bp, 10 predicted proteins | sample 1567941 | NCBI WGS metagenome assembly OHHD01 (sample SAMEA3879514, study PRJEB24766) | human gut metagenome | biome: human-associated habitat; feature: feces | place: USA | collected 1985/1987 | reverse complement strand
GAGGATTTCCTTGAGGATATTTTCGTCACAAGCACGCATTCCTATATCATGTTCTTCACAAACAAGGGCCGCGCTTTCCGCATTAAATGCTATTCCATTCCGGAAGCAAGCCGCACCGCAAAGGGCACGCCCATAGTCAACCTGCTGCAATTGCAGACGGGCGAGTTCGTTACCGCCGCATTCCCCATCGGCAGGCAGACCGAGGGCGGCTATCTCGTTCTTTGCACACGGCAGGGTGTTATCAAAAAAACCCCGCTCTCCGATTTTTCAAACATTCGCAAGGGCGGCTTGATTGCTCAAAATCTCCGCGAGGGTGACGAGCTTATCAGCGTTGCGCTCTCCGCAGGCGATGATGAGTTCATTATCGGCACACGGGACGGAATGAGCATCCGTTTCAGCGAGCAGGATGTTCGCTCAATGGGCAGAAATGCCTCCGGCGTTCGTGCCATCAAACTCTCCGAGGGCGACTGCGTTGTTGATATGTCCATGGTCAAACCCGGCAGCTGCGTCATTGCCATCACCGAAAACGGCATGGGCAAGCGCACGGAAGAGGACGCCTACCGCGTTCAGGGCCGCGCCGGCAAGGGCATTATTGCAATGAATATCACCGAAAAAACCGGCAAGCTTGTTTGCCTCAAAGTTTCCGAAGGCAATGAGGATCTGATGCTTATCCGTGATGACGGCGTTGTCATTCGCGTTCCCGTCGACACGATTTCCGTCATTTCCCGCAACACGCAGGGCGTTCGACTGATGAAAATCGACGAGGGACACAGGGTTGCAAGCGTTGCGCTTGCGCCGCATAACGATGACGAACCGCAGAAGGGCGGGGAAGAGTCCGACGGCGAAATTTCAAATGCCAATGCAGACTCCGCCGAAACAGCACCCTCCGATACGGCGGAAAATTCCGATACACCGGAAGACCTCCGATAACCGCAGCCGCCGAACCTGCCGCGCGGGCTGAAGTTCTCCGCTCTGCCGCAGTGTTTCGCAAGCAACCGATTACTTCTTCAAAAACAAACACGGGAAGCCTTCCGTAACGGACAGTGCTTCCCGTGTTTTCTGTTGGTTTCGACATTGTCTCCCGCGCTTGGTATCAACCGTTGAATAATCGAATGTGACTGCTGCATATGCCGGAAAACGCCTGTTTTGTCAAGCAAAATTGAGAACCGCAGATATTTCACAACTCTCCTGTTGCTTTTGTTTTCCGATGTTGCCGCGTAATCAGTCTCACCGTGCATGACGGCGGGCAAAACGCTGACACCATAATCAGCATACCGAGGGCAAACACTATCAACCCCAATATAACTTTCGTTCCGTTGCTCATGTTTTTCCTCCGTTTTTACGGTATTTTGTGTTTTCCCGCAGGTGCGAGGAAAACTTGACCGTTGTTCAGTCAACAAAAAAATATCCTCCTTCGGATAGCCTTTGTACTCGATGACGAGGGAGGACATTTGTTTATCTTAGTGATAATGTTGGGGGTTAAGTTAAAACACGATCTCGTGGCGATCGCGGGCGAGATCAACCTGTTAATCAAGCTGTATATGAGCTATCACTTTTGAATCAAACTGCTCAATGAAGTCATTGGGGGTTCCTTCGAACAGAGTGACTTCCGGCGGATTTGTTTCAGCATCATGACCTATCCAGATGTAGTTCGGCATCTTGTCAGGGCTATCAAAAGTATCCCGGAAGAAATTTTCAATATTACGACGCCAATCATATCCGTGCGACGATATTCTGAAGTAGATTGAGTCTGTTCCGTCCGGGTTCAGCTTGCCTCCTGCACGAATGCGGAGAAAATTCTCGTTTATGAATCGAGCTACATCCTGAGCGTATTGTAATTCATTTATATCTATGCAGTTACGCAGATTTTCTTCGTCGCCCATCCAGGCATAGATATCTTCTATGAGTTGACGAGTTTTTGAATCGACTTGATAACTGTCGCTATACATTACGGAATTAACTATCTCGTTCATATCAGCATCTTTTTCATATCCATCTTCATCGATTAAAGCAGCAATCCGAGCATAAAGCCACATCTCAATCTCGTCTGAAAGAAAGCCATTTGCGATTAGCCAGTCTACAGGACGTTCTATCTCGTCATACTCAGTTTCCTCTGTTCCGGGATTCGGATGATATCTATTATCTATACATGGATACAGTGTTCCGTTGCGATGAAGCATCACGCAGTCTCCGGTCACATATGATCCATTCTTCGAAAGATATATTTTCATTCAGTTACCTCATTTTCAGAATCTTGTTGTAGTTCCAATGAATTAGTGTCTCTGTCGCGTTCGCTAATTCATCGTATCCGGATAGTATGATTTTCAATTCGGAGCACCCCAGCAGGTGCGGGGAAAACTTACGCCTCCTCTGTATCAGCGTGGTATTTACACGCCAAGCACTTTTTGCATTGTTCATCATCCCACTTAACCCCACTGGGGAGTATTGAGGGCTTTGCCTCTCTGTCTGCAACGAGTACAATAACAAGGCAGGTTGCGCCATCAATTTGTCTGTTAATAACCGGGCAAAAAACTGTATTACTCATTCAAACACCTCCATAACGGCCTTTGTTGTCGGATCAAAGTCCTCTTTTGAAAACACCGTTTTAATTTTGTGTATTTCGTCTGCCACATAGGCGGCACCGTCGGATCACCCCCCGCAGGTGCCGGGGAAAACTAATCGGTTATATTATACCTTTATCCGTCAAAAAAAGCAACATATGACATTCAGCGTCATTCTTTCTGTTCACCACAAATATTGACTTCGCTTATTGTGTGCTTACATGTTCTTTTTATATTTCCGACAGTATTATTCCTGCATTGAGACATATTCAATTCGATATGATAAAACGCTGCTGTACATTTTTATGTTCCGCTGCGATAATATATTAATTTTATCTGTATTGCCGGCGTTCGAACCAAACCGGATCGCCCTTCGTTTTCACTTGAAATATTCTTAAATATGATGTACAATGCAATCGGGAGCCGTCATTGGGCAGTGCAATCTGCAAGTGATTTACAAATTTGCGTGCAGTGCCGGTTCCGATGCTGAGAAGAAACGGAGGAACAGCTTTGGAGCAAAAAGACATAAATGTCAATGTTTTTTCCGCCGCGCCGCAAACCTGTTCGGGAGAGAAGGTTTTTAATCCGAACATTTCTTGCTGCGCCGCAAGCATGTGCGGCAAAGCGCGCACCGACCTATTCCGAACGATTGGACAAGCTGCGCATATTTGCCGATGAAGCGGCGGAGGAGCTTCCGCAGGTATTTTACCGAGAGCTAAACGGAGGAATCATACTTTCTCCGATTACAAAAGCGCACCCGCAATCCGATCCGAAAAAACCGCTGCTTGTGTTGGGTGAATACAGGAACTCGCCGCAGATGGGACGGAGCATTGTGTTGTACGGCGGTTCGATTTTGCGCAGTTACGGGAATTTACCGGACGAAAAGCTGAAGGCCGAGGTTCGGCACATCTTGCGGCACGAATTCACGCATCACCTTGAGTCACTCAGCGGCACAAACGATCTTGAGATTGACGATGCAGTCAAGCTGAACCGCTACAAGGCAAGCATTCATGCGGAATAAATTTGAAAATGCGGAACAGGACAGCAGGAAGCGGATGAAGTTATTGCTAATCAGTTTTTAATTTATCCATCGTAAGGAGTCTCGTAAATGAAATCAAAAGTGTTTTTTTCTTCCGAAATCACAGCTGAAAAGGTGGTTGAGCTTTTTCATGCGGCAGCGAATGACCTGCCCGGCGGAATTCTTCCCGGCAAAGTTGCCGTAAAACTGCATTCGGGCGAACCCGGCAATCAAAACTTTTTGAAACCGGAATTTTGGCAGCCTGTCGTCAATGATGTGCACGGAACCGTGGTTGAATGCAACACCGCCTACGACGGCGGACGCAACACAACCGAAAAACACCGTGAAACCATGGAAAAACACGGTTGGAACAAGCATTTCACCGTTGACATTATGGATGCGGAAGGGCCGGATGCCGAGCTTTTGATTCCGAACGGCAAGCGCATCAAAAAGGTTCAGGTCGGCAAAAACATGCTTAACTATGGCTCCATGCTTGTGCTTTCCCATTTCAAGGGGCATCCGATGGGCGGGTTCGGCGGCGCGCTGAAGCAGCTTTCCATTGGCTGCGCCTCCTCCTACGGCAAGGCATATATCCACGGTGCAGGCGAGCCGGAGAAGATTTGGACAGGCGACCACGACTCGTTTCTTGAATCCATGGCCGACGCGGCGGAAGCTGTCGTGCGTCATTTCAACGGCAATATGGTTTTTATCAACGTCATGAAGAATATGTCCGTTGACTGCGATTGCTGTTCCGTTGCGGAAGATCCCTGCATGGCAGATATCGGAATTCTTGCATCACTTGACCCGATAGCAATCGACCGCGCATGTCTTGACCTTGTTTATGCCTCCGACGACCCCGGCAGGGATCATTTGCTTGAGCGCATTGAAAGCCGCAACGGCGCACACACGGTTGATGCCGCAGCGGAGTTGGGGTTCGGCAGCAAGGAATATGAGCTTGTAAAGCTGTAATCCGCCGCCCCCGCGCTCCCGTTGGGCATTGGAATTAAAAAATTTGCAAAAAGTTATCCGCATTTTAATCATAAATTGAGGATAACTTTTTTGATTTCAGCTTTAAACAAAAGTTTTCGAAAGGTCTTGACAAAATTCGCAATATGCAGTAAGATATATTTAGATTAGTGTATCCGATTAAGAATGAACCTTTTAATTGTAATTTGTGATGAAACTGTAAGGAGTATTTGTTGTTTGCATGAACTCAAATTATTATTTTGCCAACCGTTTTTCAATGCTCCCGAACAACACGGATTTTCTTCCGTACGATACTAACGTGCTTAAGAAAATCCAAGAGGAGTCGGAAAGACGAAAAAGACCGAAACTGAACTATAGTTTTCACACGCTTTTCTCGCCGTTTATCGCAGATGCTGTCGGTGCTTCTCCGAATTATGACATTGAAGCAAAGGCCGTTGAGCTGTTGGACAGGAAAAAATCGTCCGTATACAGTTACCACACATTCATGCTTCCGTTCAATATCGAAGATCCACGCGGAAAAACCGAATTTGACTTTGAATCCGTTGTAGAATACTTTAAAGAAAACGGTATGTGGTACAGTGACGAATGCTGCTCCGAAAACGGCAAGCGGAAGTTTCCGTTTAACCTTCTGTCAAAACGCAAAAAGAATTCCTCTGCAAAAGGCTGCGCATGTTTGGATGTTGACAAAATTTTGCGGACAGTGACCGCACTTGACGGCGATAAGGAAGATGCCGAGCTTGAAAATATCCGGCTTGCATATCAGGAATATCAGTATTTCAACCCTGCAATGCGCAATGCGCTGTATACCTCTTTGAATAACAACTCGCATTCGGAAATTTCACACACATTTGAATTCCGTCCGGAAGGCAGGGACAAAAAGCTGCAGGCGCATTATTATATCACGCGCAATATCACATATGATCTGCATGTTAATGCAGTGCGTGTTATTCTTTTCAACACCGGAATCGGCATATTTATGCTTGAATGCGAAAATCACGGCCTTGCAAAGGACGGAAAAACGAGTCAGGCAAACATTGAATCCGTTAAGGCCATCAACGAATACGGCCGAAGGATCAATCTTCCGCTGCTGCCCGTTCCCGATCCCGAAAGATATTTTTCGCTTTGTGCCGACAGCTTTGACTTTGAGTTTACAGCGGGCAGGAATGCGGACGGGTCGCCTAAAATCGAACGTTTTTCGGATAATTTCAAGGATTTTGTTTACAAATGCCGAAACACGGAAATGCTTTTTGAATACCTGTCCCTCACGCATGTTGCAAACTTTATCACCGATGTTCTGAATTATTCTTCCGCTCCCGAAAAAGCCTCCGGCAAATCGGGCGATCCATCCGGTAAAAAAAATGAAGAAAAAACTTTTTCTTCCAAGCGCGGCACAAACTCAAAGTTTCTTATCAGCCCCGCATTGGACGACAGGATGTTCGTTTGCTGCTGCGTTGCCGACACGAAAACGGCGAAGTTTTACACTGCCGCAAACGTTTTGGGAGAATTCAACTATCTTCACGATGATAAAACCGCAAATTCCTTATATGAGTTTGTGTTTATCGACACGGAAGGCAACGTAAGCTGTCCGACTGCCGAAATGCGAAAAGAGCTGCTTTCGGCACATGTTTACAAGCGCTGGCTGAGTTGCGGCACCTTGCAGGCTGTCACAAATTACAGTCTCGTCTGCGTCACTTCCGAATCCGTCTACGCTCCGGTAATCCTGCCGTTTTTAACTCAATACACGCGGCTTGCATGTTTCGCCCTTGTTCAGCGCGCCTCGCTGATTAAATTCCAGGCGGATGCTGCGCTGCTTTCCGCGCATATTAAGAACCCAAAGAAGAAAATCAGTATACAAAACATTATTGCCCTGAACAAGCTTCAGGAACGCTTTGTTGCTTTTCAAAGTCAGCTTGACCTGTTTGAAGTCACGGCACAGGAGCAGGGCTGCGAGTTGTACGGAATGCTCCGCGAATTCCTTTTTGTGGGCAAACAGCGTGAAGCATTGCAAAATCAGCTTGACGCGCTGTATTCCGCCGCAAACACGGCCTTGGATACGAACTTTAACAAATGGGCAGCGATTTTCGCACTGATCGCGCTGCTTCTTTCGCTGGCCGGTTTTTTTGCCGACGGGATGGGCGCCGTTGAGACCGTTGTCAATAAACCTAATCTTTTGATTTGGCTTATTCCTTCTGCGTTCTTTGTTTTGGTACTGTTTGCAGTAATTTTCCCTATGCTGTACAGTTACAGGCGCAAGCGTTAAAAACACTTTTCAGCGATATTCAACAAACTTTAATGACTTTTAATTTTGAAAGGAGAACACGGATCCAATGAATGATTGGCAAAAAGAATACAAATTGGTTCAACACACACCGCTCATCCATTTTCAGCATTCCGAACCGCACGCATGTTTGCGCGCAACGGAAGTCAAGCCGAAATTGGACAGGTTCTTGATTGAACAATTGGAGAAAGATGACCGATTCGGGGACGGCAGATGGAAGAAATGGTTTGTCGGAGACGGTTCACAGCAAAGTTTTGATTACATGATGCGGATCACACCGAACAGCGAACAAGTCGACAGAACGCAATCGATTGAAAACGGTATCGAAAGAGCCATTGCAAGAGCCGAACACCGCCCGCCGAATGCAAGTTTACACGAAATACACAAAAACTATTTCGGAAATATGGCATCAGGAAATAATATTCAAGATACGGTTCAAGCGATTCAGGAAACCTTTAAAGAGTCACTCTTTTATAAAGACGGGTTGACACTCACGATTCGCTGCTTCATTCCGGAGCTGCTGACATTTATTGACGAACACATTCGCGGTTTTTTCATGATGCATAATTTTGGAACACGACAGCGGAAAGGATTCGGTTCGTTTACGGTTGATATCAGCACCAAGCCCAATGAACCCAAGGGATTTGACCTCGTTGGGAAATACTGCCCGAATGCCTATTACTGCAAGCTCGGCAATGATGTCAATGCCGACGCCCTGCTTGATGCCGTTTGGGTCATCTCTGCATTTTTGAGAAGCGGCTTTAACCGCGGTGAGGGTAATTACGTCCGCGGTTTTGTCTTCCGTTACTTTCAGCGGGAAAAAAATCCGCTTGCCAACGACAAGGCATTTGTTAAGCAACAAGTGCTTCACAATGTTTATAACGAAGCAACCCGGGGTGAACACCTTCATCCTTATGGCAACAATGTCCGATATCGCTATGTGCGCGGGCTTTTGGGCACAAACGAAAACTCCAGATTCTGTCGCGCTCCCCGAGGGGAAACGCGTGAGGATCGCACTGTCCACAATATTTATATCCACAGTGCGGAAGGAATCGAGCGTTTCCCGTCGCCGCTGCTGTTCAAACCAATCGGAAAGTTTGTCTTCATTCTTCCGCAGAAAATGCCGGATGAGATCTTCGGTTCAGAATTTTATATTTTGGAAAAGAACCAAGAGGAGGAATACGACAGCAAGGCGACAAGTGAGCAAAAGCTCAACTATCTCAAGCAAGAATGCAAAGGCGGCATGATAAAAACCCCGACAGCGGAAGAGCTTGCACCGGGAGCAAAGTCGGGCGATGAAGCTCTGAAGCGGTTCCTTGACGCGTTTGCGAAGGATTTCAACGATAAAACAAGTGACAAAGGCGGCGGATACGGGATTGACGATTTAACCAGTCGAGATGTTCTCCCTGCGAAGTATCTTCGGCTTCGTCCCGTTCTGCGCACTTAAATAAGGAGGTGAATATATGAGTAAAGTAAAATACATTGCAGTCACATTGGGTCCGATATTCAAAACCATTGGCCTTGCCGAATCCACCGGCGCACTTTGGGCCGCGAGTTACATGTTCTCCTATCTTTCCAAGTCGATATGCGAATATCTTTTGGAGCATTCGGAGTTCAACATTTCTGAGGAGGACATTATAGTTCCGTATTATCATAAAAACGCTGCGGGGACAAAGGAGGATTCGGCGGCTGCGGACGTCATTGTTTCGGACGGAGTGGGAAGATTTCCCGACCATATCATTTTCCGCGCGAAGAATTTTGACGTAACGGATTTCTCAGCTTTAAGGGCTTCTGTAACCCGTTCGCTTGCCGATGCGCTAAATCTAAAAGATAAAGAAGATTATCTCTGTCGTTACCTTCTTATCGCCTGCGCTGCATTCGATGTTGATGAGGAGAAAGGCGAAAACCCTATTCTTAAAAGCGGGCTTGTGTTGGACAGCCTTGAGCTTTTTCAACCGATAATCCGGTTTGAAAGCTGCAACGAGATCGTTAAGGCTGTCAGCAACCACAGCATACGCGAACTGCCGCTTACGCAAGGGTTTAAAAACTGGCCGCTGCTCAGCGAAGATCGCAAAAGCATCCGCAGCATCGAGGATATTGTGGACACATCAAAAGACGGAAAAGCTTGCAAGCAACTGAAAAAGCACGATTACTATGCCGTCGTTCGCAGCGATGCGGATGCTGTTTCCAAAATCATTGCCTCGCTTAAAGCAGATGAACTGCGCAATTTTTCAAGAACCTGTGTTCTGTATTGCGGCGAAATGGCCGACCTTGTTCACCGTTACAGCGGCGTTACAATTTATTCCGGAGGCGACGACCTGCTTGCGCTGCTGCCCGCCGAAAGCTCGTCCGGCGAAACCGTGTTTCACTTCGCAAGGGATGCAAAGGATTTGTTTCAAAAATCGTTCAAAACCTATATCGATGCGATCAAAGCGGCAAATGCCGAAAAGAAACCCGGCGAAGACCCAATCCCCGTGCCGTCCCTGTCGCTCGGCATAAGCATATGCTACAGCAAATTTCCGCTTTATGAAGCTCTTGATGATTCGGCAGACTTGCTGTTCGATTACGCAAAGAACAGATGCGGCAAAAACTGCGTTGCCGTGCGGCTTCAGAAGCATTCCGGGCAGAGCGAGTGCCTCGTTCTGAAGGGCATTGACGGATTGACTGCATTCACAAGTTTTCTTGATGACATGCCTAAAAGCTTTGACGAAGGCTTGCTGCATTCGGTGATTTACGCATTCTGTTCCTTTGCTCCGCTGTTCATCGGTTTCAACAAGCTGGCGGCCGCAGCCGACTTTGAAACCGTTCGTGAATTGTTCCGCAATATGTTCGATTCGTCGGTACATGTTGACGGCAAATATTCGGACTACCTTTACAAAACGCTTCCCGCGTTCTACAGTCGATTGACTGCAAACGCCGATATTCGTGTTTTCGAAGAAGCCGAACACAGTGCCGACAAAACGCCCGATGCGGCAGCGAATGCGGTTCGTGCAATGGAGTTTGTTCTCCGCATTGCAAAATTTTACATTGAAAAAGGGGGGAAAGAGATTGAGCAAGACCTATCGTGCTGATTTTGTTCCGCACGGAGCATACTTTTTCGGCAATGAAAAAACTTTTTCGTTCGGTGATAAGGGCAGAAGCTTTATATCAAGCGAACAAACGCCGTCACAATCAACACTGCTCGGAGCATTGCGATATGCTCTGCTGTACAATTTTGAATACGAGGGGCGTCGGCTTTTCAAGCCCGACCGAAAATACAATCTGAGTGTCAATGAGCAAGCTGCCGTTGATAATCTCATCGGCAAAGGCGGTTTCGATATCGGTTCAAGCTCCGAACAGGATTTCGGTGCAATTGAAAAGCTTTCTCCGCTCTTTATTTATGACACAAAAAAGGCTGAAGCACTTGTTCCGACGCCGAGAGATCACTGCATTTCCGATTCGAACGAATTCAATGATTTTGCTTACTCCGCCGATTCCGATAACGGAGAAAGCTTCCCTTATGCACCGTTCTCGCCCGATGATTTTGTTTTTGATGAGTTCACGTTTTCGGTTGACGGCAGTGACAGCGGCATCCGGCGCGGTTTCTGTAAGTCGTTCAAAGTCAAAAACGGACTCGCGAACAGCTATATGTATGTTAACAGCGGCAGCCAAATTCCCGCCCATTGGCTTTTTCAAAAAGTTCAGCGCATCGGCATTTCAAAGAAGCAATACAAATCCGCTTTCTTCAAGCGCGAATGTTATCAGCTGCAAGACGGTTTTGCTTTTTCCGTCTATGTAACGCTGCGCGACGATGTAACTCCGCCGAGCAGCACGGTCGTGTTCATGGGGCAGGGAAGAACAGCCTTTACCGTCCGTTTTGCGGAAGAGGAGGATTCAATTAACGATGCACTTGCGAAGCTGATTTATCGCGACACGGTTTATCTGCGCGGTGACTCTTCACTTACAGCCGACGTTTATGCACATTGTTTCTTTACCGCACTCGCAATGCGCGATCACCGCGCATACAGCGTATCGCTGAAAGGTAAAGTCAGCAAAGGTGCAAACGTATATCACCTCATTTCAGCCGGCAGCATCTTTAAATCAAGCGATGCAGCGGCTCTTAAAGCCTGCATCGAATCCGACAGCGGAGCGGACACGGAACCCAATGCTCCGTGCACGGCAAACCTCACAAAAATCGGCATGAATATTGCAATAATCGGAAAAAGAAAGGAAAATAACGTATGAACACCACACTTCTGAAGATGGAATGCCTGACCGACCTTCATGTTGACTCGGGTGAAAGCAACTATAACATTATTGATAACGAGGTTCAAAAGGATTTGAACGGCAACCCAACCGTTCATTCATCCGGCATTAAGGGCGCGATGCGCGAGTATTTTTCCAAACGCCTTGATAATGATAACAATGATAACATTGAAAAGCTTTTCGGCAAACCGTCAACACCGGACGATGCGGACCGCGGAGGAAAGTACAAGTTTTTTGACGCAAAATTCGTTGCGCGTCCGCTTCGGCTTGCAGGTTCGGTTCATCCGAGTGTGCTTGTTACGACCGTTCCCGCATTAAACGACATGCTTTATCTTTTGGACTGCTTCAACTGCAATCCGTTCGGAATCCATGAGCTGCCTTTTCCGAATTTTGGGAAAAATAATTTTCTCGTTACAGCAAATTTCAGCAGCGAAGCTAAAATAAAAGTTGAAGGTGAGCCGACCGGCTTTCTTTCCTCCGCCGAAGAGGCTGAGTTTTTAAAACTCGGGCAATTCCTCGGCGAAAGATTTGCAATTGCAAAAGAGCTTGACCCAAGCCGCTATCCTCTTCCTGTTACGGCAAGAAACAAAGTCGGGGATGACAACAACCTTTGGTATGAAGAGGTTGTGCCTGCAAAGAGCGTTTTCTTCACCCTGATTCTTTCACCCGAACCGAATCTTGAGCTTGATTTCGCACGACACAACATCATTCAGTTCGGCGGAAACGCTTCCATCGGCAGGGGCTTCACAAAGTGCAGCATCATTCCCATGCCTGCGGCACAGAACGGAGGCGCGGAATGAACAAGCGTGTGGTAGACTCATGGTTAAGTGTAGCTTACAATGCCATAGAAAAATGCGGCATTTCGGAAATGAAGGACGGGGTTAAATGCATTCAGCGCACCTATCGAAGCCAGATCTCCAACTTTGGTGCAGCCGTCACCATGGGCAGCATCAAGTCCGCAGTCGCATTCTTTTCCCAGCAGGGCAAAGCCGTTGCAGACAGGCCAAAGCTTTTGCAGGCGATGTATTTTATCATCTCCAACGGAGAGATATTGACACCGGATGAGATTTTCAAGTGGTTGTGCAGTCAGGATCAATCGGAGGTGCGCGAAAAGTTCATAAACGCTTCTGTTGCGCTGAAGCTTGCAATGAATTTTTATAAACTCCTGCCCGAAAAGAATTCGGACAATGCCCAGAAAGGTGACGGTGAAAGTGAATAACATCAACCTTATATTCAACAAGCTGTATTATGAGCAGCTCGCCCCGGGTAATTCAAAGCAATTTGAAGAAGACGTCAAAAAGAAAAACGAAACGATCTTTTTGCAGAAATTCAAGGACAGCGATTTTTCCGCCTGCCAAGAGCTTGAAGAACATTTCGGCGA
>OHHD01000351.1_pt1 | contig 12494 bp, 9 predicted proteins | sample 1567941 | NCBI WGS metagenome assembly OHHD01 (sample SAMEA3879514, study PRJEB24766) | human gut metagenome | biome: human-associated habitat; feature: feces | place: USA | collected 1985/1987 | reverse complement strand
CCGCATCGATGATGAAGTCGACCGCGGATTCGGTTTCGACGGAGCGGTTGGAATCGGGGATGTCCACGTCGCCGATTCCGTTGTCGCCGTGGATGAACGCGGAGACGGGCAGCACTTCGAAGTGGTCGGTGGTGCTGGAGTGCGACAGGCCTTGGTAGACCTTGACTTCCGGGTGGCCGAGCAGGTCGGTGACGGCGAGCGCGTTGCGTACGCCCTGTTCCACGAGCACGTTGCCGTAGGTGCCGGTGATGCCGATGAGTTCGACTTCCGGGCTGCCCAGCGCGTAGGAGATGGCGAGCGCGTCGTCGACGCCGGTATCGAGATCAAGAATGAGCTTCTTCATGGTTGCACCTTTCCTCGTTGACGGATCCGACGGGGGTCCGCCACCACACGGCCCATTATCGTCGGTTGTTTTTCGCGAATTCGAGCACGTTCTCGATATTTCGCTCACATCATCCATGATAAAGCGCTTTACCAAAAACGCAAACCAAACCAATCCTCGCGTGTCGTATACCCCCGGCTCAGCGAAGCCACCAACCGTCAAAACATCCGCGAATACCCGTAAACGCTTATAAACACTTACGCGCAGGCCGCCTGCACCAGTTTCGGCGTCAACACCTTAACTTGCGGTTCGGCAAGCCACGGCCGGCCCGCGTCCGCTCCAGCGCCACCCCCATTGACCACGCCGTCAATCCGCCCGCCCAGCATGCCCCAGCAGGCCGCGGCGAGATCGCCCACGCTCTGCTCTACGGTGGTCATACGCCAGCCCAAGCCGAATCGCTTCAGAATATTGTCGTATCCAATCACTTGCATGTCCTCGGTGACGTGCAGCCCACGCTCCGCCATGCGCTGGCGGAAGCCGAGCGCCATCACGTCGTTGCAGCAGAACACCGCGGTGGCACCGCCGTCGATGATCCGGTCGGCCGCGCGGTAACCGCTGGCGAAACGATAGTCGCCAGCGACGCATAACGAGGGATCGAGCCGCTCCCCCGCCTGTTCGAGCGCGTCCGCGAATCCACGGCGACGGTCGGCCGCGCTCGATTCGGCCACATCGCCGGTCACGATGCCGATGCGCTTGTGCCCGCCTTCCAGCAGGTACTGGGCCGCAAGCCGACCGCCGAGATAGTTGTCAAAGCCGACCGCGTCACACCAACCGCATTGCGTCAGTCGGTCGATGAGCACCACCGGGCAGGTGACACGCTTCACGTCCTCACGCAACGCGGCGCCGGCACCGGCCGCGCAGGATTCGCGCGCGGGAATCAGCAGCACGCCATCCACCCCACGTGACGTCAGCCTGCGCAGCAAAGCCTGTTCCGACTCACGCGAATCATCCGAATTGGCCACGATCAGCGAATACCCCTGCGCCGCGCACTCATCCTCCACGCATTTGGCGAGCGCCGCGAAGAACAGGTTTTCGATGTCGGGCACGATGAGCGCCACGAGCTTGGATTGTTTGGTGACGAGGCTCCTCGCGTTCTGATTGGGCACGTAGTTCAACTGTTTCACCGCCCGCGCGATCGCCTCGCGTTTCTCCGTGGAAACACGCGCAGGCCGATCATTCAGCACCAGCGACACCGTGGTCACGGACACTCCCGCCGCCGCAGCCACATCCTTCAGCGTTGCCCTTCGCGCCATCAGCTACCCCCTGTAAAACGTTTCTCCTACCAGCATAAGCCCTTCAGCTCGCACTCGCCACCACCCCTCTTCCCGTCGCGCCCGCCACACCTATCGCGCGCCCGCGTCCACAACGATCACAGCCCTTGTGCCCGGTAGCGTGCTTCGGTGGCGGCTTTGGCCGGCTCCCACCAATCGCGGTGCGTCGCATACCAGTCGACCACGTCGTGCAAGCCGCTTTCGAAATCCGTATGCGCCGGCTTCCAACCCAATTCGGCACGCAGCTTGGACGAGTCGATCGCATACCGGCGGTCGTGCCCCGGCCGGTCGCGCACCCAATCGAACGCGTCTTCCGGCTGCCCCATCAACCGCATTATCATGCGCAGCACGGCGATGTTGCTTTTCTCGCCGTCCGCGCCGATCAGATACGTTTCGCCGATGCGACCGCGCGTCAGAATCGCCCATACCGCCGAAGAGTGGTCTTCCGTATGAATCCAGTCGCGCACGTTCTCGCCGGTGCCGTACAGTTTCGGCCGCATGCCATCCAGAATGGACGTGATCTGCCGTGGAATGAACTTTTCCACATGCTGATACGGCCCGTAATTGTTGGAACAGTTGGAAATGGTGGCACGCAAGCCATATGTGCGCGTCCACGCGCGCACCAGATGGTCGGACGCGGCCTTTGACGCACTATACGGACTTGACGGGCGGTACGGCGAGTTTTCGCCGAATCGCGCCGGATCGTCCAACGCCAGGTCTCCGTACACTTCGTCGGTACTGATGTGGTGGAATCGCACGTCGTATTTACGCGCGGCCTCCAACAGCCGCATCGTGCCCTCCACGTTCGTGCGGATGAACGGTTCCGGGTCGAAGATGGAATTGTCGTTATGTGATTCCGCCGCGAAATGCACGATGGCGTCGCAGCCGGGCACAATGCGTTCCAGCAGCGACGCATCGCAGATATCGCCGATGACAAGTTCGACTTGCGATTGCGGCAGCCCGTCGATGTTCGCCGGATTGCCCGCATACGTCAGCTTGTCAAGCACGGTGATGTGCACGTCCGGATGATTGCGCGCCACGTACCGCACAAAATTCGCGCCGATGAACCCGCATCCGCCCGTCACCAGAATATGTTTCGGTTTGAATCCCTGTTCGCTCACTGTTTCAGCAACCGCCTTCCCGATTCCAACATTACGAATGCAAACAAAGGCGCATAAGGAAGGAAATACCTGAATTGCATACCGTCGACTCCGATTAGCCCATCCGCATCGTATTGCAGCCACAAGGCAAGGTAAATCAGTAGGATATCTCCGATACAGACCACCGCGATCAACCATGCGTATGGTAAGGAAAGCATACCGCATGCATTTATAGAACCATTGGCAGTCCTAACCGGATTCTTTCGGCGGCTTTTGACACAAGCATTCACCACACTGGTCACAGCCAACACGACTACGGAAACCACAATTGCCAACCAACACGCGGCAATCATGATGCTGTCCGTCCTGTTATTCATATTCGATTGAGCATGCGTTATCGCCCATGCAATGTTCTTCACAGCATCCAACATGGCAACGGGATCCGTCAACAATGCATGCTTGCGCTCGCTCATTTGTTTGTACGAAACCAGCATCGGACAATTCGTATACCAAGCATTGACGCCCAACCAGAATATGGTCCATATACCAGACGCAACCACGCCTATCAACAATGGCACAGCCCGACCACGATTCACACGCCAGCGACCGGAAACTCTATCAAACATCAACGGAATAACCAGCAAAACCAATGGCATGTACACAAACTTGCACATTGCCAATAGCACGCTCGTTACCGCAAGCGCCACTGCTCCACGTTGTGATCGTTTACCAATAATTCCACGGAACAGCAAACAGGAGAACAGAATCATCACAGCTTGTGTCAGCGAATCCGCAGAGATGGAAAATGAGGCAAGTCGAAGCATTTGAGGGACGCATAGCAAGAGTCCAACTGGGATCCGCCATTTTGGCAATGTCATAACCGCGCAGTACATGAGTAATGCATAGACAGCTATCATGCATATTTCTGCCAATCGATATGTTGTTCCAGATCTCAGATTAAATAATCGACCTACAGCAAAACCCAGCAATTGCGGAGCATATACAATCGGTGAATTTGTTGCCGTATTGTTGAACGGCAGGTCAACCGTTGCGGACGCCTTGTTATTAGCAATAGACTCCGGAATCACAATTCCTGGATCATATCCGTCATATTGCTCCAGGGAATACTGCATCCAACTGCGATCGACCGCGCCACCGACTACCCCTGTCTCAGCATTATGCAACATACTTCTTGAAGTAACTGGCCGCGCAATTACATCCCCGTTGAGTATGGAGTCAATTCGATAAACATGCGTCCAAATATCCGGCACATGACCAGGCTTGGTAATAGTCATGAAAAACATGCCTTCAAGCAACACGCACAACGCCACCAACACTGGCATGCATCGAAAAATCTTCTTCCCCTTCATACCGCCACTATCGCATAACTATTTGACTGCGCTTAAGAACATGCCTTGGTTTCATTCATCATTCAGATACCCACCAGCTACCATCAAGACACCTACTCGTCCAGACACACTGGCTAATATATAGCTCGGTTTTACATGCTCATGAGCCCCCGTTTACATAAGGGGTTATTTGCCGTGAAGGAAGCGACGATGCCTTATATCCAGTCTGCCGTTCATGCCTTCGAGCCTTCATACGCCAGACATCCCAAACAATCGTTTACCGGCGGCATCTACCAGCCACTGGCCGATGAGAGCATGACAGATACCCCCTCTTATTTCAAGGCACGTCACCGTGCCGAGTTGTATACGCAGAAAACTCTCCTTCATGCGGAACCCGCGCACCGAAGCATCTACATACCGGAAACGGAAGCGTCCGTCGCACCATGTGATACGGATATTCTTGCGATTACGGACGAGCAGCATGCTTCCTCTTTTGCTGCAGAGGCGCAAGTTAACGGCAATCACGCATTACAGGCGATGCCGCGCACTCTTCAAACGGTTCGGACAGCGCTGACGACTGCCGGGCATAGCTTGAAACGAGCAGGACACGTTATTGCCAGCGCGGCCCGCACCACTGCATGCGCCGCACGTACCGCTGCGACCACGGTGCGTAACGCATGGCATACCTTCACAAGTCTCAAAGCCGTCCAGCTCATCATCAAGTTCTTCCAGAGCGCGCATGCCTTGTGGAAGAAGCGCCATCGTTTCTCTTTTTCTTTCTATGCAATCATTCTCATGGCCCTCACCACATTCGAAACATTGTTTATCCAATGGGGCATGTATTCCGAACCCGAGTACAAAAAAGGCGAGGATATCAGCGAAGCCGTAAGACAGACATCCAGCATCGTTGGACAGTTGTCACATTTTATTAGTCAAATCTGGTCCGACAAGAATTACATTTTCTTACTTAATCTCATTATTTTCGCAGTCGTCTACCTCACGCTCATATTCATAATTAATCGTTTTTGGATAGCAACAGCGATTTTTGGCACAGTCATGACCGTTTACGCCGTGGCGAACCACATCAAAATTGAATCTCGCAATGAACCCGTGCTTCCGGCTGATCTTAATTTCATCACTGGAGGCAACACTGGACAGTTAGCATCCTTCATCCCTCAAAGCAGTCAAGGACTTGCCAATACAGCAGTTAGCGGCGTCATATGGCTTGTCGTCATTTGCATTATCATGCAGTTTATCGATGGACGCAATGCCGTTATCTACTGTTCCTGGCGTCACCCTTTTACCGGGATTAAGAACCTTGCCGGCACGCTCACTCGCATTGTAGCCGCATGCTGCAGTTTCGCACTGTGTTTTTCCTTCGTATGGGGATTTGGCAACGAAGGATACTGGTCAACAGATTTCGCAAAAAATCTTGGAGATAGTCCACAGATCTGGAATGGCCTCGCAGATTCCACGAACAATGGTCCTGTTGTGAATTTCCTGCGTCTCGCGCACACAAAAACCATGGATAAACCCAATGGATACTCGCAAGAAGCTATGGAAAAAATCTCTCGGAAATACACGGAACAGGCAAAACAGCTTAATCAAACCCGATCCGAGAACATGACCGACAACACTGTCATCATGGTGCTTTCCGAAACGTTCTCGGATCCAACTCGAGTGCCTGGCGTCAGCTTCTCCGAAGATCCAATGCCAAATATCCGTCATGTCAAAGCCCAAACAACTTCCGGTCTGATGCTTTCCCCGGGCTACGGAGGCGGCACCGCAAATATTGAGTATCAAGCTTTGTCCGGCTTGTCCATGGCAAATTACAGTTCCACATTATCCATTGCCTATCAGCAGCTGGTTCCATCCCTCAAATGGGCGCCTACGCTCAATCAAGCTTGGAACAAAGCCAACGGAAAGGGCTCATCCATCGCATTCCACGCTTACAACCGCAACATGTACTTCCGTGATTTGAATTACAAAAAATTTGGCTTCTCGAAGTTTTATGCCACAGATGGCACACCACAATTGAAAGGCCTACGACCACTTGACTCTGCTTGGTATGCCTCGGATGAGTCCTTCTACTCAGAAGTACTCAAAAAGATTTCATCTTCCGACAAGAAGAAGTTCTATCAAGTTGTCACCATGCAGAACCATATGCCTTATGAGAATTTTTATCCTGATAATCAATTTAAGGATGAAGATACTTCTTCAAATTTGCAGGATGATGAGAAACAAAATATTGAAACCTATACAAAGGGTCTAAGCTATACGGATCAAGCAACAGCTGAATTCTTGAATCAGCTCAACCATATCGATAGGCCAATCACCGTCGTATTCTATGGAGATCATCTACCCGGGATTTACTCCACGGCATATTCCAGCAAAGATAATATTCTTGGTCTGCATGAAACTGATTATTTCATCTGGTCTAACGATGCTTCGAAATCGTCAGGCACCAAACTGGATGATGCCTCCAGTGCCTACACATCATCAAATTATTTCTCCGCTCAGCTAGCCTCACATCTCAATGCAAAAGTCAGCCCATATCTGGCTTTCCTGACGAAGATGCACGAAACCATCCCGGCAATCTCTATCCCCTCGTCGGCTGGGGGCAATGCAGACGAGCCGGTTTATCTTGATGCAGCAGGTAATCGCATTAATAACAAACAGCTTTCCAAAGAAGCCAAGACAATGCTTCATGATTATCAACTCATTCAGTACGATATGAGCGTCGGCAAGAATTATCTGAAGGATACCGGCTTTGTCGATTTACCTCAATGATTTGTCTACAATAGCCTGAGATGGTAGTAAAAACAAAAGGCAGGTTACTCTTATGAAGATTGCGGTTGCTGGTACTGGCTACGTAGGGTTATCTATCGCATTACTGCTTTCTCAGCATAACGAGGTCCACGCGCTCGATATCGTCCCCAAGAAAGTCGAGCTGCTCAACAATGGCAAAAGCCCGATTGTCGACCCGGTGATCACCGATTTTCTGGAAAAAAATGCTTCCGGCGAGCGTCCACTTAACTTCCACGCTACGGTTAACGCACAAGAGGCATACGCAGACGTCGATTTCGCAATAATTGCGACACCAACAAATTACGATGAGAAGAAGAATTACTTCGACACTTCTAGTGTTGAAGCCGCAATTACCGCAGTGCGTCAGTACTCACCGCACGCTTGGATTATCATTAAGTCCACTATTCCAGTTGGATATACGCAACAACTTCGCGAGAATCTAGATGACGATCGCATTCTTTTCTCCCCGGAATTCTTGCGCGAAGGGCACGCACTATACGACAATCTGCATCCAAGCCGCATCGTAGTGGGCGCTCCGCAAAACAATGCTGAATCCGTTCAGGCAGCACGGCAATTCGCCACATTGCTTGCCGAAGGTGCAGACCCCTCAGAAAACAACCGTACGAATAGCGACGGCAGCACCGGTATCCCCACACTGGTGGTTGGCACCACCGAGGCCGAAGCCATCAAGCTATTCGCTAATACGTATTTGGCTCTACGAGTGGCATATTTCAATGAACTTGATACCTATGCGGAAAGTCGAGGTCTGAACACCCGCGAAATCATCGATGGCGTATGTCTTGATCCACGCATCGGTGACGGTTATAACAACCCCAGCTTTGGCTATGGCGGATACTGCCTGCCGAAGGACACTAAGCAACTGCTGGCCAACTATAATCAGGTGCCACAGAACCTTATCGAAGCTATTGTGGATGCAAACCGCACCCGCAAGGAGTTCGTTGCCTCTGAGGTGATGGAACGTATCAAAGACGTTCAAAATCCTGTCATTGGCATTTACCGGCTGACCATGAAATCTGACTCCGACAATTTCCGTCAGTCCGCCATCCAAGATGTGATGAGGCAGTTTAAAGCCAACGGCCTCCCCGTGCTTATCTATGAGCCCACATTGGATAAGCCCGACTTCCAAGGCAGTGAAATCACTCACAATCTCAGCGAATTCAAAAAACGATCATCTGTAATCGTGGCCAACCGATGGAATAATGAGCTCGATGACGTTGATTTCAAGGTCTACACACGCGATCTGTTCCGCAGAGACTGATTTATCAACAGCTTATCTTGTTGGTGTTTGCCCAAATAGGAATATTCTGGACAAACACCAACAGCAGCATCACCGCTTGCCCTGCACCTTGCGCGCCATCACCTTCATTAGTTCGCGCTGCTTGGAACCGGTCGGGGCCAGCACGTCCACATACTTGCGGATGGGGCTGTCCTCGGCGATCGCGCGCTCATGATGTTCCGGCGGAGCGGGACGCTCCACACCGCTCATCGCGGCGACCATCTGCGCCACGAACGGCGTCTCCTGCGCATAGCTCCAGTACAGCGAAGCGAAATCGCACCACGGATTCTTCCACGGCTTGTCAAAGCCGGCATAATGCACGATTTTCGGCGCCTTGCGTGATGCCATGTATGCCTGATACACGTTCGCCGGAGCGAAATCGAACACGCCATTGACACGACCGGCGCAATTGTGCATCACATTCCACGAGTAGTCCAGATACGTGACCTGTCCTTCACATTCCACGTTGAGAATGTCCTGGTCGTTGTAGATATATCCCGGCTTGGAGGCGATTTCCAACCATTCGTGCACCGTATGGATCTCGCGCATGCGCTCGAGGTTCATCACCAGCACGCCAGCTTGGAAGTAGCCGTATGCGTCGCGCATATGCAGCTGCTTACGCACGTATTGCGCGCGCTCGCCGTTCTTCATATTGAGATTGCCGATGAAATCGATATCCGGCACTGCGCCGATCGCATGGTCGCCGAGTTCGGTGTCGAACAATTCGGCGATGTCGCCGTTGACCACCAGATCGCAATCCATATACAGCAGCTTCGAATAGAACGGCAGCGCTTCCTGGATGATGAAGCGGTAGTAGGTTTCGATGCTGATATGCGCGTTGCTGGTGGTGAGGTTGAAACCGGCCAGATAACGGCTCACGTCGAAGAAACGCAGCACGGCATTCGGGAACTTCGCAAAGAACTGCCGCATGTAACGCTTGTTCTCGTCGGTGATGTCGCGTTCCAACACGATCACGTCATACGTGCGATTCGTGGAAGCGTTCTTCAGCATTGAATAAATGGTGGTGACGAGCATCGGCACATAGTTGTTGTCCGAGGCGAACACCACCGGCACCACGTTTGTGTGCTTGCCATCAAGCGGCTCGAGCGTAGCAACCGGCTCCGGATGCAGGAAGTGGACGCACTGCAATCGCTTGATCTTCCAATGCGCGCCGGTGCGCTGCTTGTGCGCGATGAAAATATTGAGCAGTCGTTCCGAAAGATGTCCCACCGTACGGGTGGTCTGCACATCCATTTTGCTGAAATCAGTGGCGGCTGCGAATTCGTCGAGCAGCGGGAACAGCCATTCGTTGTATTCGAAGAAGATTTCCTTCCTCATGATGAACATATTGCAGAACGCCGCGGTACGCCCACCGAGCACGGCGTCGGCATCCACTTTGTAATCGGGATGACGTGCGCACAGAATGTCATACATGTGGCGCAGATCCTTCAATCGCAGATGCCCATCGGCGTCCCAATGCTGCTTGAGATTCGAGAATCCGCCGATTCGTCGAACGTCGTTCAAAGGCGTGGTGATGACGTCCCAGCCGTCCACTGCGCGCGCGATCGCATCGTCGTTGATACCGTATTCGGCGAGCGCGTGGTCGTCGATATACGAGTCGATGATTTCGCCGTAATCGTTTTCCTTATGCGGGGTGTCGGTGAAATCGAAATACCGGCGGTAATGGCAGAAGCCGTAATAGTCGGCGTCTGCGTTCTTCCAAGCCCAGTATTGCGCGGTCAGCTCGCAATAACGCGGGTTTTCCACGGAGATGTTCTCGCCTTCGTCATCATGCAGCGTGTTCGTGAAACGGGTCGTGGCCTGCGCCGCACCCACCTGCACCGGAAGAATGCTTTCCCCTTCGGGGAACGTGGCCTGCTTATGCGCCGACACGAAGATTTTGATATTCGGATGGTGCTGTTCCGCTGTGAGAACCATGTGAGATATTCCGCCTTACTAAGACAAACGTCCTTTCCTCAATAGAATATATGAGAGTACTGCCGAAGAGGGACGCTCTACGAGCTTTTGCACCCAAATACTTCGCACGAGTAGGATAGGACGTTTGTGAAAGACTTTTTCGAAAGCCTCAAGAAGAGGTACCACTATGCGATGGTGGTTTTCAAGGAACTGGTGAAAACCGACTTCCAGCTGCGATATCAGGGCTCATTCCTGGGCATGGTGTGGTCTGTGTTGAAACCGTTGATGCTGTTCGCCGTGATGTATGTGGTGTTCGTGAAGTTCCTGAAATTCTCCGATGGCACCCCGACTTTCCCGATTTCATTGCTGTGTGGCACCTGCCTGTGGAGCTTCTTCTCGGAATCGACCAGCATGGGCATGCAGTCCATCGTCGGTCGTGGCGATTTGCTGCGCAAGGTGCACTTCCCGAATTACATCATCGTGGCGTCCACCACGATGGGTTCCATGATCTCGCTGGGCATCAACCTGTGCGTGGTGATTCTGTTCGGTTTCTTCGCCCATGCGCACTACACTTGGCGCGTGCTACTTGTGCCGTTCAGCATCATCCAGCTGTATTGCCTAGGACTAGGCGTGGCGCTGCTGCTCGCTTCGCTGTTCGTATACTTCCGCGATGTGGCGCACATCTGGGAGGTCGTATTGCAGGCGATGTTCTACGCAACGCCTATCATCTACCCGATTTCCATGGTGGCGAATAATCCGGAGTTCTCCTGGGCCGCAAAGATTCTGATGCTGAACCCCTCCACACAGGTAATCATGGACATCCGCCATAACCTGCTTTCCCCGGAATATGTGCCGACTGTGTGGTCCATGGTCAACAACAAGCTGCTTTGCCTGCTACCGTACGTGCTGTCTGCAGTTATTCTGTGGCTGGGCATTCACGTATTCCGCAAGTACAGCTCCAAGTTCGCGGAGGTGCTCTGACTCATGGCTGAGGTTGCAATGACTGAGAAAACGCTGGAAGAAACTGTAGACGAGCGCCCTGTGGTACTCAAGGTTGATCATGTAGCTAAGATGTTCCGGTTGCCCACCGAACAGGCGACCGGCCTGAAGATGGCGTTCCTGAACTGGACGAAGGGCATTAAAGGCTATACCGAACAGCACGTACTGCGCGATATCAATTTCGAGGTGCATCAAGGCGATTTCTTCGGCATCGTCGGGCGTAACGGCTCCGGCAAGTCCACGCTGTTGAAAATCATTTCGCAGATTTATACTCCTGAGCACGGATCGGTCACCGTCAAGGGCAAACTGGTCCCGTTCATCGAACTCGGTGTGGGCTTCAACCCGGAGCTGACCGGACGCGAGAACGTGTATCTGAACGGTGCTTTGTTGGGCTTCACTCGTGCTGAAATCGATGCGATGTATGACGACATCGTAGAGTTCGCTGAGCTTGAAGACTTCATGGATCAAAAGCTCAAGAACTATTCTTCCGGCATGCAGGTGCGTCTTGCCTTCTCTGTGGCCATCAAGGCACAGGGCGACATTCTGGTGCTTGACGAAGTGCTTGCCGTAGGCGATGAAGCGTTCCAGCGCAAATGCGATGATTTCTTCACAAAGGTCAAAAAAGATCCAACTAAGACTGTTATTCTGGTCACGCATTCCATGGATGCAGTGAAGCGTTATTGCAATAAGGCAATCTTAATCAAAGATGGCAATATTATCGCTTCGGGAGATAAAGACGCCGTCGCTGATCAATATACGCTCGAAAATATTAGGACCGATCAGAAACATAGCCATCCAAAAAAGAATGAGCATCCTGAGGGACTTAATGACCGTGTTCCCATATTCCGATTCATTCCAGTCTCATCAACCGTTGCCAATTGTTCTGATACTTTCAAATTCGACATCGAATATGAGTACAACAATGATGATGGCTACATTGCAATTGCGATGAACGACATCAAGCGCGGCGGAATCCCCTATGACTCAGGTCAGAAGAATCTCAAGGTTCAAAGGGGACATCATATTCTGCACATGGAGATGCCTCTATCACTATTCAATAATGGCGAATTCCGTCTTGTAGGCTCATTCCGTACCGAAAATTTAGAGGATGATAAACGAACAGATATGATTGCTTACACTAATGATGATAATTCTTTGCTTTTTGCAGTTAGAGACAAAGCTAATACAAGAGATTATGCTCTGTTGAATGATCATGCTATGCAAATGCGTCTCATCTCTTATGACAGTGAAAAATAAAATGTCATTCATCATTAATACTGCAATTAACACCTTCGAAGGAAGAGTCAATGCCTAAGATTTCAATCGTCATTCCCGCATACAATGTCGGCGATTACTTGCAGGAATGTCTTG
>OHHD01000346.1_pt1 | contig 12544 bp, 12 predicted proteins | sample 1567941 | NCBI WGS metagenome assembly OHHD01 (sample SAMEA3879514, study PRJEB24766) | human gut metagenome | biome: human-associated habitat; feature: feces | place: USA | collected 1985/1987 | reverse complement strand
GAAAACTGTAATGCCATCGGAACTCCAAGAGCCATCAATTTTCCGCAAGCTGGAAGAGAAAATCTGAAATTCTCTTTTTTAAGATGCAGAATAGGGAACTTCTTCACGATATATATAAAGCAGAGTACTGCTGAGATTCCCTGTGCGATAACGGTCGCATAGGCACATCCTTCTACACCCATGCCGCCATAAATAATGAACGCCACATCAAGTCCTACATTGATTACTGCTGAAATAATCAAAAAATACAATGGGGATTTCGAATCACCCAGTGCACGTAGAAATGCAGCCAGCGCATTATACGCTGCCGTTACAATCAGACCCGCATAAATAATTCCCATATATGCCTTTACGTCCGGCATAATGCTATCCTTATAATTCATCAAACGTAAGATTGGCTCATTTGCAATTCCAAGACCAATCGTCATAAGCACAGCCCAACCAGCAGAAAGGTAAATAGACATCGCCACATAATGCCGCATCCTCTCATATTCTTTCGCGCCAAACCACTGTGACACCAAAATAGCAAATCCACTACTCAGACCATTCAGCCAGCCTGTCACAAAGAACATCAAGGATCCCGTACTTCCAATTGCAGCCAGTGCTCTTACACCAAGAAACTGTCCTGCTATGATTGAATCAGCAATGTTGTAAAACTGCTGAAATATATTTCCCAAAAACATTGGTATCATAAACTGCATGATCAGGCGGGCCGGACTTCCGGTCGTCATGTCATGAATCGTTGTGTTTTTCATTGTTGCATTGTCACTCATACTGTCATTATTTCCTCCAATTCATTACATCCCTCACCGATTTTTGTCGGTTATTCATTCTTTTCTGCACCTTCAAGTCTCGCACCTTCCATCATGGCCAGAACAAACTCTTTCATCTCCTGCGCATCCCAGATCTCCGGAACCGGATAAACCGGATTCGCCTCTTTCTGTGCCCATTTTACAATCTGGTTCACGTCTTCTTCCCGGATCATATCCGGATATTTCGGAATTCCAAGTTTCTCTTTTAACTCTTCCATCCACTGGAGAAATGTTTCGGCACGAACTTCGGCTGAGATCATACCGTCCGGTGTATCTACTTCCATCGCACAGATATCACACAAATCCGCAAGCTTATCATACACAGAAGAGCCATAGGCACGCATCACATGCGGAAGCAGAATTGCCATCACAAGCCCGTGAGGCACTCCATAGAGCCCGCTGATCGCATGGCCAATTGCATGAACATAACCCACACTTCCTCTTGTAAATGCGCGTCCCGCATGAAATGCAGCCTCCTGCATATCCTGTCTCGCTTGCAGATTTGTCCCGTCTTCATATGCTGTCAGAAGACTTTCATGAATCAATCGCACTGCCTTACTACACATCAGACGCTCAAAATCACTGTTATATGTATCATTCGTGTATGCTTCCACTGCATGACACAGCGCATCCATTCCTGTCTGTGCTGTTACCTGTGGTGGCAGTCCTACTGTAAGGCACGGATCAAGTACTGCAAAGCGTGGCATCAATTGCAAATCATTGATTGATGCTTTATGATGTGTCTGAACCTCGGTAATCACCGCTGCAATTGTTGCCTCAGACCCGCTGCCTGAAGTTGTAGGCACGGCGAAGATTACAGGAATCGGACGTAGCACACGGAAAAGTCCCTGTAAGTTCCGAATTGCTTTCTTCGGTCTCGCAACTCTGGCTCCGATCCCTTTTGCACAATCCATCACACTTCCGCCACCAAATGCGATCATGCAGTCACACTTTTCTCCAAGAAATATTCCTACTCCATTTTCAACTTCTTCATCCGTAGGATTCTGAGAAATGCCGTCAAAGATAACATATTTCAACTTCTTCTCTTTCATCTCTTCCAGCAGTTCATTAAGAAGCCCCCTCGCACGGATCTTCGGTCCTGTTACAATTAATACTTTATGAAATCCTCTATCTCGAACCGCCTCTGGCAGCTTCTTCACTGCTCCTGATCCACTGAGCATTTTCGGTGAACGCCACGGAAGTGCAGCCATCAAAAGCTTCGCCCCCGCCTGATATACTCTGCAATATTTTTTCATTAAAACTGATTTCACATTTGCTTTCATCTCACACCTGCCATTTTCATGAATACTGTGATTTGTATTTTGCCACACTCCTGCTTTGAAATCAATCAATTCTTTCTATATTAAGGAAATTTTTTTAATGTTCCTTTTCACTTGTATATAATAATGCCTAAAAATCTGTCTGATTCCCCTAATTTTCTTTTTTTGTGAAAAATGACAAATGATTTTCGATAAATTTTTCCATTATTTTTGCTATTTTTTTATTTTTTCTATACAAAATCCTGGCAATATCGCACAAAAAAGAGTATACTAAAGAAGTAGTATTATGAAAGAGAGGGCTTTTTATGAAACACGATAATATGTTGGCTATGATCTTAGCCGGAGGTCGAGGCACCCGCCTCCATGATTTGACAAAAAAAGTGGCTAAACCAGCCGTTTCATATGGCGGAAAATACCGCATTATTGATTTCCCACTTAGTAACTGCGCAAACAGCGGAATTGACGTTGTAGGTGTTCTGACACAGTACGAATCCGTACTTCTGAACAGCTATGCTGCAGCTGGAAGAAGATGGGGACTTGATGCGAAGGACAGTGGAGTTTATGTACTCCCACCACGTGAGAAAGCTGATGCGAACCTTGATGTATACAGAGGAACCGCTGATGCTATTTCCCAGAATATTGACTTTATAGATACATATTCCCCAGACTATCTGCTGATCCTCTCTGGAGACCACATCTATAAGATGAATTATGCAAAGATGCTTGATGACCATATCCAGCATAAGGCAGATGCGACTATTGCAGTTATCGAGGTTCCCATGAAGGAAGCCAGCCGTTTCGGTATTATGAATACAGATGATGAAGGAAGAATTGTTGAATTCGAAGAAAAGCCAGAACATCCAAAGAGCAATTTAGCTAGTATGGGTATTTATATCTTTAACTGGAAACAATTGCGTAAAGAATTGATTTTAGATATGACTGCAGAAGGTAGTCACCATGACTTTGGTAAAGATATTATCCCTAACTTCTTAAACGCAAATAAACGTTTGTATGCTTATAAGTTTGAAGGATATTGGAAAGATGTTGGTACAATTGATTCATTGTGGGAAGCTAACATGGATTTGTTAAACAAAAATAATGAATTGAATTTGGATGATCCAAATTGGAAAATTTATACAGAAGATATTCCAACTTTACCTCACTATGTAGGTCCAACTGGAAAAGTTGAACATTGCTACATCAACCAGGGAGCTATCATTCGTGGTGAAGCAGTAGATTCAGTATTATTCAATAATGTTGAAATTGATGAAGATGCATATGTATCTCAAGCTGTGTTAATGCCAAATGTCAAAGTTGGTAAAGGTGCAAAAATCTATCGTGCTATCGTTGCTGATGGTGTGAAGATTGATGATGGTGCTGTTGTTGGTAGTCCAGACAGTGATGAAATCGAACTGATTTCTAAGAGAGTAAAGAAGGGTGAATAATTATGTGTAACGCTTTAGGAATAATTACTTACAATGATTCTTCTGTATATGTAGAAGGTATGCAAAAATATCGTCCAATCGCTGGATTCAGTTTTTTAGGACGTTATCGTTTAGTTGACTTTGCGATTTCAAATATGTCAAATTCAGGAATTGATGATATTCAAATTTATGTAAATGGAAATCCTCGTTCTTTAATTGATCACGTTGGTACTGGTCGTCACTATAATATCAACTCTAAACATGGACATTTATCGTTAGTGCCTGTATATACTGAAGGTGGAACTTCACGTTTTACCACAGATATTTCATGTTATGCAGAAAACATTCATACAGTTATGGAAAACCACAATGATTATGTTGTGATTGCTCCTGTTAATATGCTTTATAAAGGAAACTATGAAGAATTGTTGAAACAACACATCGAAAGTGGTGCTGAAGTATCAGTGTTGTATCAACATGTAGATAACGCAAAAGAAAACTACATTGGATGTGATGTACTTCAAATGAATAAACAACGTGGTGTATTAAGTATTGATCAAAACTTAGGTAACTATAAATCTAGATATTTATCTTTACAGACTTACATCATGTCAAAAGAAATTTTTAAAACATTAGTTGAAGAAGCTCAAGAAACAAGTTCAATGTATTGGTTTAAAGATATTTTGAATGACAAATGTGTAGATATGGATATTCGTGGATTGAATTATCGTGGACACATTTATGTAATTAATGATTTGAAATCCTATTATGAAAGTAATATGCAATTCTTAACGGAAGAAAAAATGAAAGATATCGCAGATCCAGAATGGCCTGTATATACTCGTACAAGTGATTCAGCTCCGGCTATTTATTTAAATGGTGGTACTGCAACAGGTTCATTGATTTCGAATGGTTGTGAAATCAGTGGTGTAGTTAAGAATTCTATTGTTGGTCGTTCTTGTAAAATTGGAAAAGATGCATTGATCGAAAATTGCATCATTATGCCAGATGTAGAAATTGCAGATGGTGCTCACTTAAAGAATGTGATTGTGGATAAACATTCTAGAATCGCAAAGAAAAAAGATTTAGCAGGGTTAGAAGAACAACCTTTGTATATTGGTAGAAGGGAGAACGTTTAATGGCATCAATTTTGATGGTTGCTGGGGAAGGATTACCATTCATTAAGACAGGTGGACTTGCCGATGTAATTGGTTCTTTACCAAAGGCACTTACTGAAAGAGGACATGAAGTAAAGGTTGTCATGCCTTTATATAAGAAAATTAGTGATAAATACTATAATGAACTTCATTTTGATTGTGAATATTCAGTTTCAATTAATTATCATGAAGTACCCGTACGTGTATTCTCAAAAGTAGTAGATAATGTATGTTTCTTCTTCATTCAACATCAAGGTTACTTTGAAAGAGATTCATTATACGGTTATCAAGATGATGGTGAGCGTTTTGGTTATTTCCAAAAGGCTGTTATTGAAATGTTGAACCAGTTGAATTACTGGCCAAATATTATCCATTGCCACGACTGGCATACAGGTATGATTCCTTGTATGGTTAAAGAAACTCACGATGCAGATCCTAGATATCGTGCAATTCGTTTTGTGTATACAATCCACAACATGGCTTATCAAGGAAATTTCGGCCCTGAAATGCTAGATAGTTGTTTAGGATTACCATACTATTTGTTAGACAATGGTAATGTACGTTTTGATGGTGGTATTTCATTTATGAAGTCTGGTATTTTATATGCGGACAAAGTTACAACTGTATCACCAACTTATGCACAAGAAATTTTATCGCCTCAATATGGTGAACACTTAGAAGCTGTATTGAATATGCGTAAATATGATTTGTGGGGAATTGTAAATGGAATTGATATCCAGTTATGGAATCCGAGTACAGATCCAGAAATTCCTTATCACTTTGATAAGGTGAATATTGCATCTCAAAAGAAAAAGGCAAAAATGGCTCTACAAGAAGAACTAGGATTAGAAAAGAATCCTGATGTTATGATGGTAGGTGTCGTTTCTCGTTTGACTTGGCAAAAAGGATTCTATCTATTGATGGAACAATTAGACGCATTATGTGCAGCTCCAATCCAATTGGTTATTTTGGGTAGTGGAGAAAGTCAAATTGAAAATAAATTCCGCGAATTGGAAGATGGAAACAAAGGCAAAATTTGTTTCTATTACGGATATAATGAAAGTTTGGCACACCGTATTTATGCGGCAAGTGATCTATTCTTGATGCCTAGTTTATTTGAACCATGTGGTATTTCGCAATTGTGTTCTATGCGTTATGGTACTTTACCTCTTGTTCGTGAAACAGGTGGTTTAAAAGATACAGTCGATGCATATAATGAATATGAAAAATCAGGAAATGGATTTAGTTTTGAAAACTACGATTCGAATGAATTGATTCATACTTTATATTATGCTTGTGACGTTTATTACAATCGTAAAGAGGATTGGGAAATGTTACAAAGAAATGCATTGAATACAGATGTGTCATGGCAACAAAGTGCTAAAACATATTCTTTGTTGTATGATGAATTAGTTGACTAATGAGAATTCTTGTTAGTGCATGTTTATTAGGATATAACTGTAAGTATAACGGAAAAAACAATTTAAATAAAAAAATTGTAGAGCTTTTAAAAGATCATGAAGTAATTCCTGTATGTCCAGAGATGCTTGGAGGACTTTGTTGTCCTCGTATTCCTTGTGAAAAAGTAGGAGATAGAATTTTGGATAAAGAGGGAAATGATTGTACAAAACAGTTTATCAAAGGGGCAGAAATTGCTCTGAATATAGCGAAAGAAAAACAAGTAGATATTGCGATTTTACAAAGAAGATCACCTAGTTGTGGATATTCTGTTATTTATGATGGGACTTTTACAGGTAATCTAGTAACTGGTAGTGGTGTCTTTGCACAAATGTTGCAAGGTTTAAATATACCGATTATGGAAGCGGAATCAGAAAAATTCGTTTAGGTATTGTTTTCTTTGGCAAAATGTCATAAAATACATTTAGATTTGATTTAGGAGGATAATTATGAAACAAGTAACTGTAACTGTAGTAGATCCAGTAGGTCTTCACGCACGTCCAGCAACTGTAGCTGTTAACGCTGCTAGTAAATTTAAAAGTGAAATCAATGTAGCTTTCAAAGGACGTGAAGTAAACATGAAATCTATCATGGGAGTTATGTCTTTAGGAATTCCTACACAGTCAGAAATCACAATTAGCTGCTCAGGCGAAGATGAAGATGCTGCTGTAGCTGCAATCGAGGAAGTATTGCGTGCTCAAAAGATCATTGCTTAATTAAAGAAAGTCTCATAGTTTTATGAGACTTTTTTATTTCAAAGTTAGAAAAGAAGGAGAATGAATAATGTCTATTGTTGAAGAAAGATATTCAAAATGGTTGAACCATGAAAACTTAGCCCCTCAATATAAGCCTGTTTTAGAAGCTATGGATGCTGAAGAAAAAAATGATGCATTCTATACTACAATTGAGTTTGGTACAGCAGGTATGCGTGGTCTTTTAGGTCCAGGAACAAATCGTATTAATATTCATACAATTCGTAAGGCAACTCAAGGTTACGCAAACTACATTAATGAAAATAACGGTGGTGAAGCTGGTGTTGCGATTGGTTATGATAACCGTCACATGTCAAAAGAGTTTGCGTTTGATTGTGCTGACTTATTAGCAAAAAACAACATTAAATCATATGTGTTTGAATCATTACGTCCAACTCCAGAATTGAGTTTTGCGGTACGTCACTTAAATTGCTTTGGTGGCATTATGATTACTGCCAGTCACAACCCTAAAGAATACAATGGATATAAATTGTATGATGATAAAGGATGTCAATTGATTCCATGTTTAGCTAGTCAGGTTATTGATAAGGTTAACGCAATTGAAGATGAGTTGGCAATTGATGCAAACTGTACAGAAGAGCAAAAGAAATTAATTACAGTTATTGGTAAAGATGTGGATGAAGAATACTACAAAAATGTATTAAGTATTCAATTGAATCCTGAAGTTAAAAAAGATATTAAAATCGTCTTTTCACCAGAACATGGAACTGCTAATATTCCTGTTCAAGAAGTTTATAAACGTGCAGGATATACTTGCATTCCAGTTGTTGAGCAATGTAGTCCAGATCCTGATTTTTCAAACACACCAACACCAAACCCAGAACAAGCGGGTGCTTATGAATTATCATTGAAATACGCAAAAGAAAATCAAGCTGATTTGATCTTAGTATGTGATCCTGATGCTGACCGTATGGGTGTTGGAGTATTACATAATGGAGAATATGTTGTTTTAACTGGTAACCAATCTGGTTCTGTTGAAATTGAATATATTTGTTCACAACTTAAAAAACAAGGTAAAATGCCTGAAAACCCTGTAATGTTCAATACAGTTGTTACAAGTGATCTAGGAGAAAAAGTAGCTTCTGATTATGGTGTTACAACAGAAAAAACTTTAACTGGATTCAAATTCATTGGTGAAAAAGTTGCGAAATATGAAAAAACGCACGAAAAGAACTATGTATTTGGATATGAAGAGAGTTATGGTTCATTAATCAAACCTTTCGTTCGTGATAAAGATGCTCCTCAAGCTTGTTTGATGCTTGCAGAAGCTTGTGCATTCTATAAAGAACAAGGCAAAGATTTAGTTGACGTATTAGATAGCTTATATGACCGTCATGGTACATATGAAGAAAGTCAAGTTGCGTTATCATTAGCGGGTGAAGCGGGTGCTAAGCGTATTAAAGAAATCTTAGCTAACTTAAGAAAAGATGCTCCAACACAAATTGGTGGCACAAAAGTGGTTCGTAGTGAAGACTATAAAGAATGTACAATCAAAGAAGGAGATACAGTCACTGAACTTACAGGCTTTACAAAATCCGATGTATTAAAATACTATCTAGAAGATGGAAGTTGGATTGCGGTACGTCCTAGTGGAACAGAACCAAAATGTAAATTCTACTATTGTATCAAGGGAGCTTCAAAAGAGGATGCTCACAACAAAACAGTTCATTTCCAAAAGGCAATGGATGATTTGATTGCCAAGTAGTATTAAAGGATGTTAAAATGGCATCCTTTTTTCTGTTTATTTGAAAAAAAGGATCTAGACTTATTTGTCTAAATCCTTCAAGAATTGTTCTAAGCGAACAACAGCTTCTTTGATGTGATCTATGCTATATGCATAAGAGATACGGATATATCCTTCACCACTTTGTCCAAAAGCGCTTCCTGGAACACAGGCAACTTTTTGTTTTTGTAGTAATTTTTCACAGAACGTTTCTGAATCCAGTCCTGTCGATTGAATGTTACAGAAAACATAGAATGTACCATGAGGCATATTTGTCTTTAGTCCCATACGATTGAGTCGGTTGACTAAAAAGTTTCTTCTTTTTAGATAATCATCTTTCATCATCAATACATCATCATAGCCGTTTTTAATGGCTTCGATACCTGCGTATTGAGACATAACAGGAGCTGACATGATTACATATTGGTGAATCTTATTCATAACAGAAGAAAGTTCTTTGTTGGCCATACAATAGCCTAGGCGCCATCCTGTCATCGCATATGCTTTTGAAAAACCATTTACGACAATAATTTGAGATTTGATTTCGTCAAATTGGGCTAATGAAGCAAAAGGCTGATCAAAGCTTAGTTCGGCATAGATTTCATCACTCACAACATATATACCGGATTCTTTGATGATATCAACAATTTTTGCGTAGTCCTCTTTTGTCATGACACCACCTGTAGGGTTGCTAGGATAATTGATAATCATAGCTTTTGTCTTCGGCGTGATGACTTTCTTTAAGTCTTCTGGAAGAATTTTAAAGTCATTTTCTTCTTTTAACTGTAAAGGGACAACAACACCATCACTTAGTATAACACTTGGTGCATAAGCAACGTAGTTAGGGTCTAATACAATAACTTCATCGCCAGGATTTAAAAGGGCACGCATACATAAGTCAATGGCTTCACTACCACCAATTGTGACAATAACTTCATTTTCAGGATCATATATTTGATTGTAATGTTCCTTATGGAATTTACAGATTTCTTCACGAAGTTCTAATAAACCACGGTTAGCAGTATAGTGTGTGTGACCTGTGCTCATGTAGTGAATCGCATTTTCACAAATGTGCCATGGCGTAGCGAAATCGGGTTCACCAACACCTAAAGAGATAACGCCTTCCATTGTGCTTGCTAAATCAAAGAATTTACGGATTCCACTTGGCTTGATAGATGTTGCTTTTGTAGATAAACTTTTCATTATGGAGTCACAACCAATCTTGATTCTTTGTCTTCAGGCTTGTCAATCATAACAATACCACTTTGTTTATATTGCTTTAAGACAAATAAAGTCTTGGTAGATCGTACATCTTCTACACAAGCAATTTTATCCGATACAAAGCGAGCCACTTCAAACATTGTTTTTCCTTGTACTAAACACAAGAAATCACAATCTCCACTTAATAGATACATTGTATCTACTTCTGGATAGTTGGCAATCAATGCTGCTGTCTTGTCATAGCCTCTATTTCTTGTAGGTGTACAACTTACTTCAATATAAGCTAAAACTTTTTGATCTTTTAACGCTTTATTGTAGTTGATAATTGTGTGATAGCCACAAATAATTTTGTTTTTTTCTAAAGATTGAATCTCTGATTTTATACTTGCTTCATCTTCATTCAAAATATCCGCTAGATCTTGTGAAGTTAGACGAGCATTATTTTCTAGTAAATCTAGGATTAAACTTTGATTCATTTTTAATTCCTCCTTTTGAATATAATAGCACAATTAAGGTTATGTAAAAAGTGTGAAAATGCTTGAGAATGAACTGTAAATAGTCTAAAATATAAGTGGTTGTTAGTTGTAAAAAGTTTTACTTGTTAGAGAATTGACAAATCAACAGTAGGCTTTTATAATAACAATGGTATTTAAAGGAGGATTTACTGACATGACAGTAAAAGTTGCGATTAACGGTTTTGGACGTATCGGACGTTTGGCATTCCGTCAAATGTTTGGTGCTGAAGGCTACGAAGTAGTAGCTATCAATGACTTGACTAGCCCTAAGATGTTAGCTCACTTGTTGAAATATGATTCAACTCAAGGAACTTACGCTAAGGCTGACACAGTTGTTGCTGGTGAAAATTCAATTACAGTAGATGGAAAAGAAATCACTATCTACGCAGAAGCTGATGCTTCTAAATTACCTTGGGGTGAATTAGGAGTTGACGTAGTATTAGAATGTACAGGATTCTATACTTCAAAAGCTAAAGCAGAAGCACACATTAAAGCAGGTGCTCGTAAAGTTGTTATCTCTGCTCCAGCAGGAAATGACTTACCAACAATCGTTTACAATGTAAACCACGAAACATTGAAACCAGAAGATACAGTAATTTCTGCAGCTTCTTGTACAACAAACTGTTTAGCTCCAATGGCTAACGCTTTGAACAAATTAGCTCCAATCAAATCAGGTATCATGACTACAGTTCACGCTTACACTGGTGACCAAATGACATTAGACGGACCTCAACGTAAAGGTGATTTACGTCGTAGCCGTGCTGCTGCAGTTAACATTGTTCCTAACTCAACAGGTGCTGCAAAAGCTATCGGATTAGTTATCCCTGAATTAAACGGAAAATTAATCGGATCTGCTCAACGTGTTCCAACTCCTACAGGATCAACTACTATTTTAGTAGCTGTTGTTGACGGAGAAGTTACAGTTGACCAAATCAATGCTGCTATGAAAGCTGCTACAACTGAATCATTCGGATACACTGAAGAACAATTAGTATCTAGTGATATCGTTGGTATGCGTTACGGATCATTGTTCGATGCAACTCAAACAATGGCTCACTCATTAGGTGACGGAACTACTCACGTACAAGTTGTTTCTTGGTACGACAACGAAAACTCTTACACTAGCCAAATGGTTCGTACAATTAAGTATTTCTCAGAATTAGCTTAATTATCGTAAGACTTTTTAAAGGAATCCAATTGGATTCCTTTTTTTTGTATTTTAACTAAAAAGTGCAAACCAAAAACTTGAAATAAATATGTAAATACTGTATTGTTTCCTTTAGAGATTGTGAGGTGTTAGCGATGGGAATTCGACATCGTTTGACAGATTCTGAGCGCGATGATTTGACAAAAGATGTAGATGATTTGGATGCTGTCTACATGGAAAAATTAAGAAAAGACGGAATTAGTGAAGATCTATTGGCTCAGTTTCGTGATTTAACTTTAGAATTAGAAAAGGATAAGGAACAAAATGGATAGTAAGACAATGAATGTAATGATCATAATCGTATTGACATTAGTATTTATTTTAGTGCCAATGATTATGAAAAAAGTTGTATGGAAGAAGTTATTAGTTCAATTGAACAATGAACAATATGACGAATTCTACAAAACATTAGATACAGGAGCATGTAAATTCTCATATCAGGCATTTAACCGTGAGTATATGCGTTTAAGTGGTTATTTGGCACAAAGAAATGATGCGAAAATCGAAGAACAATTTGAATTGTTGAAAAATATGCGTATTTCAAATAAACAAAAAGCAAGTGTTGCTTCTCGTGGATTCTATTATTACTTAGAAAAAGGTAAAATTAAAAAAGCAGAGGGTATGCTTTCTTATGGAAAAAGCTATATTGATGAAAAGACATTCAAGAATATGCAGATTCAATTCAGCATATTAATGAAGAAAGAAGCCAAATATATTGATGACTGTAAAGAAATTTTAAATGGTATGTGGGATGGTAAGTCCGAACTAGACAACAATAAAAAATTCCCTGTTGGAACCATTCAATATTTAATTGGGCTTCAATATTCTTATTTAAAAGATGTGGATCATATGATGGAATACTTTAATCCTGCATTAGAAAATTTAGCAGGTACACCATATGAAGAAGATATTCGTCGTATCATGACTAATTTACATGTAGGCTGACCATTTGGTTAGCTTTTTTTTTCATGTTT
>OHHD01000340.1_pt1 | contig 12681 bp, 10 predicted proteins | sample 1567941 | NCBI WGS metagenome assembly OHHD01 (sample SAMEA3879514, study PRJEB24766) | human gut metagenome | biome: human-associated habitat; feature: feces | place: USA | collected 1985/1987 | reverse complement strand
GGCCCCGTCCCAATGCAGGAACGGCGCGAACGTCACAATCGAATCGTCGACCACATGCCCACCTACCGCAACGCCCACCGCAGTGGGGGAGGGTAGTCCGGAAGAAGCGATATCGGCGGAACATTCGCGCACCAGCCGCGTGATGGCCGACACCACATACTCAGCCGACTGATCCGCCCCGATCGGCACCTCGTGCCGGCCGGACACCACCTCGCCATGCGCGTTCACCGCAGCGGCCACAATCGACATCCCATGAACCTTGACACCAATGAAGGTGCGTGCGTTCGAACACAACACCAGCGAAGTCTGCGGGCGTCCGCGACGATCCGAACTTTCCCTTGGCGTGAATCGCTCGGGCAGCTTGCCTGACGGGCCGGCCTCGGCCGGAAGCTCCTCGATCACCCCGGCGTAGATCAGATCGCTGGTGATGCGGGACAAGGCCCCTTGGCTCAGTCCCAGCATCTGTGCCAACGTAGTGCGGGCTATCGGCCCGTATTGGGCAATTGCCGCCGCCACGCGATGCGTATGCTCGGATCCGGAAAACCACTGTGGAATCGCGTTGACATCAGACATGCAAGCCCCTTCGCTGTATTTATTGCGTTAATCACAAAATACCGCGCTTTTTGTTGCTTGCGCAAGTGGGCTCGCTGGCGCTGGGAATGAAATGGCCGAACCGTTACCTTGGAAAGTGGAAGAACCGCCGGCACCGAAGCCGGAGGAAAAGAAAGATAAAGGAGTCAACAATTATGCTGTCCGATTCCCCACATGCAACGCCTAGACTGAAGCGTCTGGCCGTGCGCACCGCCGCCGTGATGTGCGCGATCGCCGTCGGGTTCGGCCTGGCAGGCTGCGGCTCCAGCACCGCAGGCACCGTCACGCTGGATTTCTTCCAGTTCAAGTCCGAGGCCGCCGACCAGTTCAAGTCCATGGTCGCCGACTTTGAGAAGCAGAACCCGACCATCAAGGTCAACATCAACAACTCCGCCAACGCCCAGACCGATCTGCGCACCCGTTTCGTCAAGAATCGTGTGCCGGACGTGATCACCTTCAACGGCGACATCAGCTTCGGCAACTTCGCCGCCTCCGGTGTGTTCTACGACTTCACCGATGAACCCATTGTGGACACCCTCAACCCCGGCATGGTGCAGATCGCCAAGAATCTGGTGCAGACCACCGATTCCTCCAAGAAGCGCCTGTATGGCCTGCCCTTCGCGGGTAACGCCTCCGGCTACATCTACAACAAGGCTCTGTTCCGCAAGGTTGGCCTTGACCCGGAGAATCCGCCGACCACCTGGAGCGAGTTCACCGATATGCTCAACACCTTCAAGGACGCCGGCATCAACCCGCTGCAGGGTTCCGTGGCCGACGCCTGGACCACCCAGGCACCGCTCGCCTCCCTGACCGGCACGCTGGTTCCCGAGTCGAAGTACACCGAGCTCAAGCAAGGCAAGACCACGTTCCAGGAACTGTGGAAGACCGCAGTCGAGAAGGAATCCGAGCTCTTCACCTACTCCACTGCGGACACCGGCGTCACCTACCAGCAGGGCACGCAGAACTTCGCCCAAGGCAAGGCCGCGATCATCCCGCTCGGCACCTACGCCATCCCGCAGATCCTGCTGATCAACCCCGATATCGAACTTGGTTTCGCCCAGATGCCGGCCACCGATGACGCCAGCGAGCAGATCCTCACCGCCGGCGACGACGTGATGCTCACCATCGGTGCGAACACCAAGCACCCCAAGGAAGCGATGAAGCTCGTCGAGTTCCTCATGCAGAAGGATCAGCTTGACGCCTACGCCGACGCCCAGTCCGCCATCACGCCGCTGAAGGACACCTACTTCGGCAACGATGCGCTGGAAACCGTGCGCCCGTTCTTCGAGGAAAACCGACTGGCCGACTTCTGCGACCACTACATTCCTTCGTCCATCAACATCGGCGGCTACCTGCAGACCATGGTGACCTCCGGCAACACCGACCGCTTCCTGAACCAGATGCAGACCGAATGGGACAAGGTCCAAGCCAGGACCTTCGAGTGATCGGTAGGAGAGGAGAACATCATGTCACACGCAACCGCAACCAAGACCGCTGCCAAGAAACCGGCCAAGAAGAAGGTCTCCGCCTTCTCCACCCGCAAGGTGGACCCCGCCTACTACTGGATGGTGGTTCCGGCGGCTATCATTTTCGCCTTCTTCCTGTACCTGCCATTTCTTGACGGCATAAAGTATTCCTTCACCAACTCGCAGGGCTACGGCGATTACAAGTTCATCGGTCTGAAGAACTACATCGCCCTCTTCCAAGACAACCGCGTGGGCCACGCCTACCTGTTCACGTTCCTCATCGCCATTCTCATCACGGTGCTGATTAATGTGATCGCCCTGTTCCTGTCGGTGCTGCTGAACTCGAAGATCGCCTTCAAGAATGGCTTCCGAGCCGTCTTCTTCATCCCCTACACCCTCTCCGTGCTGGTCATCGGCTACGTGTTCAAGTACATCTTCATGAACCCGCTGCCCGAGCTCGGCAAGGCGCTGGGCATCAAGTGGCTGTCCACCTCGCTGTTGACCAATGAGCAACTCAGCTGGATCCCAATCGTCTTCCTCGCCGTCTGGCAGGGCATCGCCTACTCGGTACTCATCTACCTCGCCGGCCTGCAGACCATCGACGACGAAATCTACGAGGCCGCCGCCATCGACGGCGTCAACGCCTGGCAGAAGTTCTGGAAGATCACATTCCCGCTGATCGGACCGTTCTTCACCATCAACCTCGTGCTGTCCATGAAGAACGCGCTCGGCACCTTCGATCAGGTCGTCGCCTTGACCGAGGGCGGTCCGAACTCCTCCACCGAAACCGTCACCTACCTCATCTGGAAGGGTGGCCTGACCGGTGGCGAGTACGCCTACCAGACCGCAAACGCCGTGCTCTTCTTCATCGTGCTGGCGATCATCGCCTTCGTACAGCTGCGCATCTCCCGCAGCCAGGAACAGATCTGATTTAGGGGAGGATAAGAAATGACTACTGCAACAGTTACCCCGTCCAAGTCCGGCAAGCCCGCCAAGTTCCGCAGGGACCACAAGATCAACTGGTGGCTGACCGCCGCCGTGGCCGTGCTGAGCCTGACCATTCTGATCCCGCTCTACTTCACCATCGTCACCGCGCTGAAGACTCCGGCCGAAGCCGGCACCTTCGCCCTGCCCACCTCGTGGCAGTGGCACAACTTCGCCGACGCCTCCGCCAAGGTCAACTACCCGAAGGCCGCGCTCAACTCCGCGATCATCACGGTGGCCGCCGTGGTGCTCACCTTGCTGACCAACACCTTCGTGGCCTACGCTGTGGCCCGCAACATGGATAAGCGCTTCTTCCGCTTCCTGTACTACTTCTTCATCGCCGCCATGTTCGTGCCGTTCCCGGTCGTCATGCTGCCGATTGCGAAGCAGATGGGCTCCCTGCACCTGGACAACCAGGTCGGCCTGATCATCCTGTACACGGTGCTCGGCCTGGGCACGAACCTGTTCATCGCCACTGGCTTCATCCGTTCGATTCCGGTTTCGCTGGAAGAGGCGGCCCGAATCGATGGCGCATCCACGTGGCGCATTTTCTGGACCATCATCTTCCCGCTGATGAGCCCGATTAACGCCACCATCGCCATCCTGACCGCACTGTGGGCCTGGAACGACTTCCTCCTGCCGTTGATCATTCTGACCGACCAGTCGAACCAGACCATCCCGCTCGCCCAGTACGTCTTCAGCTCGCAGTTCGCCACCAACTACCCGATGGCATTCTCCAGCTATCTGATGGCCATGGCCCCGATCCTCATCGTCTACATCTTCGCCCAAAAGTGGGTCGTGGGCGGAGTGATGAGGGGCGCTGTGAAGTAGTGCGGCTCCACCCAAGCCTCCTTCGGTTTCCGCCGAGGGAGGCTTTTCCATATCGCCTATTCCCGCTCTGGCCCACTGGTCGCGCCGGGCTCGACCACCACAGGCACGGTTGTATGAGGATCGTCCAAGGTCTTCCCCTCAACCAAATCCAGTGCCTTGCGCGCGGCAATCTGTCCGATTTCGCGCGGGGGAGTTGGCACCATGGTGCTTAATCCAATGGATTCCGCCACGTCGGACCCATCAAAGCCAAAGACCGAAACGTCTTCGGGGATTCGTACTCCGACTGCCTGCAACTCATGTACCACGCGCAATGCGTAGTAGTCAGACCACACGCAGATAGCGGTCGGCCGCTCAGGCTGCGCGAGCATGGTGGCGATGACCTGTTTGGCCGAGCGCGGTGATTCCGAGTCGATGAAGTGGATGCCGCAGTCGGTGAGGCCAAGTGAGACTATCTCATCTTTGTATCCGCGTGCGCGTGCATCGAATCCCCATTCCTTGCCGGTCAGCGGATCGGTGCGCCCCACATAGCAGAAACGACGATGCCCGAGGGCCGCAAGATAACGCACTGCCATGGCTTCGGCTGCCTCGTCATCAATGGCCACGGAGGCTTGGCAGCAGCTGATATACGGCGAGTTCACCGAGACGATGGGCATACCCATGCTGGCCAACGTGTCGGCTTCCTCATCGGTGGCGGAAAATCCGGATACGATGAGGGCGTCGGCATTGCGATTGGCCGGTAACCGTGTAAAGAATTCCGCACGCTCCTCGACGCTGCCGGCTCGGTATACGGTCAAGTCATAGCGTGCGCGGCTCAGTTCGTCATACAGCCCGTCGAATAATTCGCCCATGAACCAGCCAGCCGTTCGCGAGCCAGCATGGCAATGCGATTGGTGCGTCCGCTTGCCAGCGCCGCCGCCGAGCGAGACGCGGTGTAATTCAGCTCTTTGGCCGCTTTCAGCACCTTATCCCGCGTAGCTGCTGCCACGTGATCCTTACCTCGCAAAGCGCGGGATGCGGTAAAAGTTGAGACTCCGGCCGTGAGAGCTACGTCGTTGATGGTCGCGCGTTTCATGGTGAATGGGTGGCCGCCTTGTGGCTGTTACCCGGTCGTCCTTCCTCTGGCTGGTACCTGTTGTTTCGCTGTTGCAATAATGATATGCACATCATCAAATGCGGACGTTGTCGATGTTTAATCTCGAGGTGCTGGGCCTGTGGTGCCGCGCAACATGAGCGTCGTGGGAACAACGATGCAACTTTCTGTCAGAATTTCGCCTCGTGATAATCGGATTGCGGCATCTGCCGCTAATGCTCCGTAGGACCGAGGGTCGTGCCGAACGGTTGATATATTGAGCGCTTGTGCCATTGGCCAGTCATCGAATCCGATGACGGATATGTCCTCAGGTACGCGGAATCCGTATGAGCGAAGCGCATGGACTAGAGGAATGGCATTCTCGTCGCTGATGCAGCATACGGCGGTTGGGCGAGGGGAGAGTGCGAGCAGGCTACTGAGTGCCTCTGCTCCGGCAAATTCGTTGTCCTGTACTGCGATGATGTATCCGTCGGGCAAGTTGAGTCCCTCAGCCGCCATGCCAAGACGGAACCCTTCTATACGTTGGTCAGCTTCCCATATGAATCCGTTACTGTCTTGCTGCTTGCAGATAAAGGCGATATTGCGATGTCCCAGTCCTGCGAGCTGATGAACGGTTTGTCGCATTGCTATAATTTCGTCTACGCCGATGGAAATCATATCTCGCTGTTCCGTAAGCCCGATGGTGTTGACACCGATGACTGGCATACCGAGTTGTTCTAAGGTTCGCCTCTCTGTCTCGCTGATGTCGAAGGAGGAGATGATGACCGCGTCTGCGTTGCGCTTCACTGGCATTGAGGAAAAGAAATCGCGTCTTTGATCGGCGTTTGCAAGTCGGTATGATAGCAAGTCATATCCTTGGGATGCGAGCACGGAATATACGCCTTCGGCTAGTTGTGAACTGAACCAGCCAGCCAGTGAGTTACCTACGGTAAGTGCTATACGATTTGTCTTTCCCGTTCGCAGCATGGAGGCTGTTTTCGATGCTGAAAACCCCAACTTTGCACATGCATCAAATACCTTTTGCCTAGTAGTTTCCGATATGCGGTCACGTCCGTTGATTGCACGAGATACGGTCGCCGCAGAGACTCCAGCCTCCTTGGCTACTTCATAGATTGTTGGTTCGCTCATGGGATCTCCTGCATTGCGTAATCGATTGTATTGTATCTGGATTTTGAAGTTAAGGCCACCATTGGTGTGATGCAAGGTTGACGGGTTCCGCAAAAAGATGTACGATGTGCGTAATCGATATCGCAAATATATTTTATTGCCGCCGAAAAATGGTGACAGTAAAGAGAAATATCGATTGCATATGATGAGGATGCAAGGAGGTAACCGATGAATAGGATTATGCGTAACAGCGGCGCGGCGCTTGCTGCGATATTTATCGCTGGAAGTCTGACTGCATGTGGTCCCGGCTCGGCAAGTAGCTCACGAAGTGATACAAATCCTACTGAGGTCAGCACTGATTTAGGTAATAAAAAATATGAGCTGACTTTGTGGGATGGAGCGGGTCTGAAGGCTGTAGATGAGGCGCTGATTGCCGGGTTCGAAGCGAAATACCCAAACATCACCATCACGGGACAATATGATCCGGATAATGTCTCTGGACAAAATGGCCCGCGTGTGATTTCAGCAAAAGATGCGCCGGATATCGCCCGCGTCACCGACATGAATTCAGCGGTTCGTGGCAACCATTTGGTGTCTTTAGAGGCATATGTGGATGCGTACGGCTGGGATGTTCCCGATTCGCAGACTGAATTGTATCGAGTGGGTTCAAATGGCAAGCTCGGCAGCGGTGATTTGTACGCATTGCCGAACTCCTATTCGGTGACTGGCATTTATTTCAATACCAAGCTTGCCGAGCAGCTAGGTATTGATGCAGCTCCTACCTCTGTCGAGGAGTTTGAGGCGGATATGCAGACAGCCAAGGATGCCGGCATACTGCCGATGATGACATATGCCAAGGATGGCGGTACCTCTTTTGTCTTTCAGGCGTTAATGGCTAATAACAGTTCTGCAGAAGATGTGCAGAACTGGATTTTGCAGAAATCTGGTACCTTCGACAATCAGGCGGCGCAGGACGCTGCGTCCACCTTGCAGGATTGGAATAACAAGGGATATATGCCTGAAGGTGTTAACGCAGTGGATGCCTCTACTGCTCTGAGCAGGTTCTGCAATGGTGAAGGACTATTTTTCCCGAGCGGTAATTGGAATCTGGATACTGTGGCCAAAGCGTTGGGTGATGATGTTCAGTTCTTTGCTTTCCCGGGTGCCACCAGTGAAGATGAGCCGAACGTTGCTGCTAATGCAGGTGCATTTTATGGTATTCCGGTGAATGCTAAGAACCGTGATGCTGCTGCGGCGTTCCTCGATTATACGCAAAGTGCCGAAGCACAACAGATTATTGTTGACAATTCTGGCTATTTGCCAAAATCATCTACTTCGGATCTCAAGGCGAATAGCGCATTGCAGCAGAGTATGTTTGATGCCTATGCCGACGTGCTGATGAGCGGTCATACTAGCGATTTCATTAATAATGCTACTGCGGGAATGCAGTCAAGTGGGCTAATCCCTAACTTCCAGTTACTGCTGGATAACAGCATCACGCCTCAGGAATTCACAAAGAATGTGCAGGCGCAATATGACAAAGAAGCGAAGCAGTAGAAACAGCTTCAACTATATGCCGGTTTCGCTAGCGACGCTTGAATTGAGGAGAGTTAACCTATGATGATGGCAGGCCCGTACGCGGGAACTTTATCGGATTTGCCGACTGTCCGCGACGAAGTAACATGTTCGATTAATGCGGAGAACCCAACGGGAGCCAAGGGTTTTGGTTGCCGTGAAACTGGTCCGTTGGGGCCGTCGCGCAAGGGAAAACCGTGTTTGAATGACATTGCTCCCGGGCAGTCTGTGACATTGGCAGATATTGAAGGCCCCGGTTGTATTCGGCACATGTGGTTTACCGTTACGGATCGCACCAGTGACGCTGATCGATACGTTCTGCGCGATGCGGTGCTTGCCATCTATTGGGATGATGAAAAGCGACCTTCTGTGGAATGTCCCCTAGGAGACTTCTTCTGTTGCGGCTTTGGACAAAGTTGCGATGTGTTCTCAGAGCCTATTGTGGTGGCACCTACACGAGGTATGAATTGTTATTTCACGATGCCGTTTCGTAAACGGGCACGTATCGTAGTGCGCAATGACCACGCTCATGCTATTCCGGCTTTGTTTTATCAGATTGATTATGCATTGGGTAATGCGTATTCCTCCCGTGAAATGGCTTATTTCCATGCGCAATGGCGCAGACAGCCAATCACTACTTTAGGCGAGGACTATGTAATCCTCGATGGAGTCAGCGGACGGGGCCATTACGTCGGCACATATCTTGCTATTTCTACGTTGCAACGATATTGGTGGGGTGAGGGAGAGATTAAGTTTTTCCTAGATGGCGATAACGATTATCCCACAGTGTGTAGTACCGGCACCGAAGATTATTTTGGCGGTGCATGGAGCTTCGCTGAGCAGCGAGATGGTCATACGCGCGAGCGTACTTTTTGTGCCCCATATGTAGGATATCCATTTTATTCTGTGCGCGATGGGGCTATAGCAAACCAATATCATGACGATTATTGTCCACCTATGCGTGGCTTGTACCGATGGCATATTCCTGATCCCATCAGGTTTGATAGTGAGCTTAGAGTCACGCTTCAACAAATTGGTTCAGGATATGAAGGTGCATTTGAGCGTCAGGATGATGTGTCTAGCGTGGCGTACTGGTATCAAATTGAGCCACATTCAATTTTTCCCGAGCTGCCCGAGCCTTCGAAACGTCATCCTAGGTGAATGAATAAGCGCTTAGGTATTTAAGGGACCGATGTCGCAATTTCGCGAGAAGGAAGTGCTTGCCTATGGGGAACGTCAAGCCTTCCTCATTTCTTCGGGAATCGGCCATTTGTTTGCGTGTTGCGGATTTGACGAACCGGTTCGACATCTGTTATCCTCATGCATAAGCGCTTAGCAAATACGCTAAGCCGAGATAGCCAAGGAAGACATAGCCGGGATCGCCCGGAAGGAAGAAAGGAATGATCAATGAGGATCGAACGAACCGCCAAAACCGTTATTGCCGGTCTGATGTCTGTGGCATGCCTGGCATCCGTCGCCGCTTGCGGCCCGGGCTCGTCCAGCAACAAAGCCAACACCGAAACCGAAGCGGTGAGCACTGATCTTGGCGATACCAAGTATGAGCTCAAGCTGTGGGACGGCGCTGGCCTGAAGACCTTTGATGACCAGCTGATCGAAGCCTTCCAGAAGAAGTACCCGAACATCACCATCAAGGCCACCTACGATCCGGACAACACCTCCCAGCAGAATGGCCCGCGCATCATCTCCGCCGCCGACACCCCGGACATTGCCCGTATCACCGACATCAACTCCGCTGTGCGTGGCAACCATGTCGTCAATCTTGACGCTTACGCCGATGCTTACGGTTGGAAGCTGCCGGATTCCCAGACTCAGGTCTACCGCGTGGGCTCCGACGGTAAGATCGGTTCCGGCAGCCTCTACGCAGTGCCGGACGGTGTCTCGATGACCGGCCTGTACTGGAACAAGAAAGTCGCCAAGGAACTCGGCATCACCGAGGCTCCGGCCACTGTCGAAGAGCTCGAGGCCGATATGAAGAAGGCCTCCGACGCTGGCAAGCTCGCCATGATGATGCCGGCCAAGGAAGGCGGCACTTCCTACATCTACCAGGCATTGCTCACCAACTATGAGGGTCGCGATACCGTGCAGGATTGGATTATCCAGAAGGATGGCGCCACCTTCAACACCGACGGTGCCGTGAAGGCTGCACAGAAGATCAAGGACTGGCAGGATGCCGGTTACTTCTCCTCCGACGCGCTCGCCCTTGACGGTTCCACTGCACTGAGCCGCTTCTGCAACGGCGAAGCCCTGTTCTTCCCCTCCGGCAGCTGGTACTCCGCCTCCATCAACGATGCACTTGGCGATGACGCCGGCTGGATCGCCTTCCCCGGCGAAAAGGCCGATTCCGGTTCTGCCGCAGCCAACGCCGTGACCGCTTTCGGTATCCCGGCCAACGCCAAGAACAAGAACGCTGCAGCCGCCTTCCTCGACTTCCTCCAGTCCGACGAAGCCCGCCAGATCGCAGTTGACAACGGCTACCCGCCGGTCGGCGAAGGCGAGACTCCGAGCACCGATAACCAGCTTCTCGGCCAGGTCCTTACCGCCTACGAAGGTCTGGTGAAGACCGGTAACACCACCGACTACATCAACAACGCCACCGCAGGTATGCAGGCCAGCGCCATTATCCCCGGCTTCCAGTCCCTGATTGACGGCACGATGACCCCCAAGGCATTCGTCGAATCCATTCAGGCTCAGTACGAGAAGGAGGTCAAGTAACCCTTGCACTTACCGGGCGGAGTGTTCTTCCCTTTTTCCCGCTCCGCCTGGTTCCTTCCCATCGCGCGCACGACGTTGTGTGCGATGTTCGATTCCCAGTTCACACCAAACCAGCAAAGCGTGGTGACAATCATGGATTCCCATAAGGCAGCCAAGGCGGTCAAGCCCAAGCGCAATATGTCCCTCGGTCTGGTCAGCCTGCTTTTCCTCGCTCCGGCGCTTGTGTTCTACATCGCCTTCGAGTTGTGGCCGATCATTCAGACCATCTGGTACTCGTTCTACGAGTGGAACGGTATCGATGCTAGCACCTTCATCGGTGTCGAAAACTACATCACCGTGTTCACCGACCCCGATCTGTACGGATCGATTCTGCACTCCTTCTACCTGATCATCTTCTTCTCCATCATCCCGATTGTGCTCGGCCTGATCATTGCCGTGCTCATCAAAGACATGAAGTCCAAGGTCGGTCGTTCCTTCGCGCAGGTTTGCCTGTTCCTGCCGCGCGTTATCCCAGGCGCTGCAGCCGGTGTGGCCTGGACCTGGATGCTGGCCGACAAGGGCACCGCCAATCAGCTGCTGCGCGCAGTAGGCCTCGGCGACTTCGCCCACGTGTGGCTCGGCGACCAATCCACCTCCCTGAACGCGGTAGGCGTGATTGGTTTCTGGCTGCAGCTCGGCTTCTGTGTGGTGCTCTTGCTCTCGGGCATCGGCGGCATCGACCAGTCCCTGTACGAGGCAGCAAGTCTTGACGGTGCCGGCTGGTGGCGTCAGCTCTTCTCCATCACGTTGCCCGGTCTGCGCGGCCAAATCGGCGTATGCCTGACCATGACCATCATCTCCGCGCTCGCCAGCTTCGACGTGGTGTACATGTCCACTCAGGGCGGCCCCGGCACCTCCACCATGGTGCCCGGCGTGCAGGTCTACCGCTTGGCCTTCACCCAGCAGAGCGTTGGCTTGGCCTCCGCGCTCGCCGTCACCCTGATGATTCTCGTGCTGCTGGTCGTCGGACCTCTGCAGCGTCTGGTCAACGGAAAGGAGCAGTGACCATGCAGCAATCCAAAGCCGTTCGCATCACCGGCACGGCGATGCTCGCTCTGACCGTCCTCTTCTGCGTACTGCCGTTCCTGAGCATGCTCTCCGCGGCATTGCAGCCGCAAGGTTCCATGCCCGAAGGTATCCAGTTCACTGCCCACCCGCACTGGGAGAACTTCATCGACGCCTGGAACATGGCAAACATCACCCCGCTGCTGCTCAACAGCTGCATTCTGGTGATCGTGGTCGTGCCCTGCGTGGTGATCTTCTGCTCGCTCGGCGGTTATGCCTTCGCTCAGCTCAAGGTGCCGTGCAAGGGCCTGATCTACGTGCTGTTCCTCGTCGGTCTGACCATTCCGTTCGAAACCTTGGTCACTCCGCTGTACTACGAGATCAGTGGCATGGGCTTGCTGAATACCCGTCTTGCCCTGATCCTGCCGCTCATCGGCCTGAATATTCCGTTCGGTATTGTGTGGATGCGCTCCTGCTTCGAGCAGATGCCGCGTGATCTGATCGAAGCCGCATCCATCGATGGTGCAGGCCATCTGCGCACGTTCCGTTCCATTCAGCTGCCGTTGGCACTGCCAGCCATCTCCTCGCTCGGTATTCTGACCTTCCTGGCCACCTGGAACCAGTTCCTGTTGGCTGTGGTGTTGGAGAACGACCCGAACAAGCGCACGATGGCAGGTGCCCTACAGTCGTTCGTTGGCCAGTATCAGACCGACGTGGTGCTGCTCAACGCGGGCGCACTGCTCATCATGGCACCGACGATGATCCTGTTCATCTTCCTCCAGCGCTACTTCATCCGCGCCATGCTTGCCGGCTCGGTTAAGGGCTGATCCGAAGGCAAGAGGATGTAGGGTATGGCCGCCGGAACAGTGTTTCGTGCGGCCATACTGGTAAAACCATACGTACCGAGCAATCGGACAGGGGAACGATATGACTTTCACCAACAATGACTGGTGGCGCGACGCCGTCATCTACCAGATTTACCCCCGCTCATTCAGCGATGCCAATGGAGACGGCAACGGTGATCTCCAAGGCGTGATCGATCGTCTCGACTATCTGCAGGCGCTCGGGGTGGACGCGCTCTGGCTTTCTCCATTCTATCCATCGCCGCTGGCGGATGGAGGTTATGATGTTGCCGACTATTGTGATGTGGATCCCCGCCTTGGCACACTCGATCAGTTCGACGAATTAGTGGCCAAAGCGCACGAACGCGGTATCGGCATCATCGTGGACATCGTGCCGAACCACACGTCCAACAAGCAC
>OHHD01000330.1_pt1 | contig 12847 bp, 10 predicted proteins | sample 1567941 | NCBI WGS metagenome assembly OHHD01 (sample SAMEA3879514, study PRJEB24766) | human gut metagenome | biome: human-associated habitat; feature: feces | place: USA | collected 1985/1987 | reverse complement strand
GCATCAGTCCCTGACGCACGGCACGATAAGTCGCCTCACGGAAATCTCCGCCCTCGGTATGCTTTGCGTGAGCTTTTCCCGAAACAAGCGTGATTTCAATATCTGTAATCGGCGAGCCTGTCAGCACACCGAGATGTGTTTTTTCGCAGAGGTGAGTAAGAATCAACCTTTGCCAGTTGCGGTCGAGCAAGTCCTCTTTGCAACGGGAATTAATTGTAATTCCGCTGCCACGCTTTGCTGGTTTCAAAAGGAGATGAACCTCTGCATAGTGTCTTAACGGCTCAAAATGACCGACACCCTCAACCGTATTTTCAATTGTCTCTTTATAGATTATACTGCCTGTGCTGAACGATACATTCATACCGAAACGCTCTTTTATTATGCACCTCAGCACCTCAAGCTGAATTTCACCCATAAGGCGGATGTGGATTTCACCGAGTCTGCTGTTCCACACAACATTTAGCTGAGGATCTTCGTTTTCAAGCGTTTTCAGCTTTGTGAGAGCCGTGTGGGCGTCTGTCCCATCCTCTAATTCAACCTTGTAAGTCAAAACAGGTTCGAGTACGGGAACTCCGGAATTTTTCTCAACACCCAAGCCGTCACCCGATGAAGTGAATGTTATTCCCGTTACCGCACAAACGGTTCCTGCAACAGCCTCCTCAACGGCTGTGAATTTCTCGCCCGAATAAATTCTTATTCTGTTTACCTTTTCGGCATTGGTATTTTTTTCGCTTTGGAGAATTTCACGCACTTTAAGACTTCCGCCGGTAATTTTCATAAATGTAAGTCGGTTGCCCTGATTGTCCTCTGCAATTTTATAGACCTTTGCACCGAACTCAGCACCGTAAGAGGGCATAACCGTGTATTCGTCAAGCAGATTCAAAAATGCCTTTACACCGTCAAGTTTGAGTGCCGAACCGAACATACACGGAAAGATTTTGCGTTCCTTAATCGCACCTGTTATGTCGGTCTTTTCAACGGCATCTGTTTCATAATATTTTTCAAGAATTTTTTCATCACATACGGCAACACTTTCACGAAAGCCGTCGGAGTTCGGATAGGTAAAATCAACGCAGTTTTCGTCAAGCCCTGTACGCAGCTGTGCCATAACGGAAAGCTTGTCCGCACCGTCAAGATCCATTTTGTTGACGAAGATAAAACACGGCACATTGTACTTTTTGAGCAGCTTCCAAAGTGTGCAGGTGTGACTCTGAACGCCGTCAGTTCCGCTGATTACAAGAATTGCGTAGTCAAGCACCTGAAGTGTACGCTCTGCTTCTGCCGAAAAATCAACATGACCGGGTGTGTCAAGCAGAGTAAATTCCGTGTTGTTGTACTTCATAACCGCCTGTTTTGAAAAAATTGTAATTCCACGGTCACGCTCAAGCGAAAAAGTGTCGAGAAACGAATCCCTGTGGTCAACCCGACCAAGCTTTGTTATGTTGCCCGAGGAGTACATCAGAGCCTCTGAAAGCGTAGTCTTTCCCGAATCGACATGAGCCAGAATACCGACTGCAATTTTTTTCATCTTATCACCATACCCGAAAATTTATATATTTCTTTTAGAGAATTGTTTCCATACCGATTTTTTGAACCTTAAAACCGATACGCTCGTAAAATTTCATTGCACCGTCATTGCCTGCCCACACATTTAGCGTAACATTATAGCAACCGCTTTTTCGGGCAAAATCAATAACATGGTTATACAGCTTTGTGCCGATATGCATTCCTCTTGTATCCTCGTCAACGCACAAATCATCAATATACAGGGTTTTTATATTTGTGACCGACTTGCTTTCAAGATTCTGCCTGAAAATACAAAAAGCATATCCTTTTACTTTTCCGTTATGTTCTGCAACAAAAATCGGCTTTTGCTCATCAACAATTATTCGCTCAAGCTCCTCGTCTGTGTATTTCTTCTCACCGACTGTAAAAAGGTCGGGGCGGATATCGCTGTGTATCTTGTGAACCTCAAAAAGGAGCTTGTCAAGCTGCGGTATGTCTTTAAATTTTGCCCGTCTTATTGTTACTTCACACATAATTTCATCTTCCAATCATATAAAAATACCTTATGCAATTTCGTTTTGCCGAAACTTTCAACATTTATTTTACCACATTAAAAAATTAATGTAAACAAAGCAAAAAGGCTTGCGACCAAAATTGACCGCAAACCTTTTCGGGAGTAAATATGAACGAAAGTAATTATCAGTTTTATGTTGTTATATAAGATTATTGTAAAGCTCTGAAATTTCTTCAACACTTGCAGAATAAATCTATTTGTCTTATTATACACCTATATATCTAAAATTTCAAGAACCATTTTAACATTTCTATGTCTTTTGCTGTCATTTGCATTAAAAACTTGTATTTTGCAAAAAAAATGGTATAATATAATCAGAATAAAATTTACATAACCAAGGAGTTGACATATATGTATGAAGAAATTTATGCTCAGGCAAAACAGGCTTGTAATGAGCTTTGCGATGTTGCCAAGCTTAAAGAGGGCAGTATTGTTGTAATCGGCTGTTCTTCAAGCGAGGTTGCAGGCGGAACTATCGGACACAATTCAAGTCTTGAAACCGCTCAGGCTGTTTTCAAGGGTATATACGAAGTGCTTTGCGAAAGAAAAATTTACCTTGCCGCACAATGCTGTGAACACCTCAATCGTGCAATCATCGTTGAGCGAGAGGCTGTTCCGAACGCTGAAATCGTGAATGTTGTTCCACAGCCAAAGGCAGGCGGTTCGTTTGCCACAACAGCATACAAAACATTCAAAGATCCCGTTGCGCTTGAAGAAATCAAGGCTGACGCAGGTCTTGACATCGGCGGAACACTTATCGGTATGCACCTTAAAAGAGTTGCCGTACCCGTAAGACTCAGCATTGACCGTATCGGACAGGCAATTCTGCTTGCCGCAAGAACCCGTCCTAAATTCATCGGCGGTTGCCGTGCCGTTTATGACGACAGCTTTTAATTTTATTACAATTGACGGGCGGCAGTTTTCGGACTGTCGCCTGTTTTTTTATTACTGCTTATTAAAATTTCAACATATTACCTTGTTTTCCGCAAATTTGCGACATACAATATCAAAGAAAAGTTTGCATTTTTCACTAACTGTGGTATAATCTAATGAGATAATTTTTTTCTGGAGGTACTATGAGCGGTATAATTGTTTCTGTTATTGTCCCCTTTCTTGAGAGCAATAACAAATTAATAGATACTCTGTCATCAATATCCGAGCAAAAGAATATTAATCAAGAGAACATTGAAGTGCTTATTGTTGACGCAACAGACAAAACTTCAGGCAAAATTGCAAGTGGCAGTATGTCAATGTGCAAGGTGATTTATGCAAAGTCGGTTAAAAGCTTTGCCGATGCCTGCAACCTTGCTGCGTCAAAAGCAACAGGCAAATATATCACGGTGTGCAATTGCGGCGACACTTTCAGCGATAACTATTTTGAAAGCTGCATTAAGGTGTTCAACGAAAAGGAAAAAATTCCTTTTGTTGCCGGTCACAGATTTTGCGTAAACCCTGTTTTCAGAGAGAAAAAGGAATTTAGACTTAACAAAGGTCAGATTGAATCAAGCGTTGTCAGCCTTTTTGATAATCCCAACCTCATCAATCTTGAGCTTACGGGTACTTTTTACAGAACTGAAATTTTCAAATCATACAAAATGAACAACAAGCTCAAGTACGAAAGCGCAGACGATTTTGCACTCAGAATTCAGCTTGATTATCCGGAGTATGTATATCTTGATGAGATTGAATTTGACTACTTTATGCCTGTAAGCGATGACTTTATGTACTATGTTCCCACAAACTACAAGGACTGGTACACAGATTCGCTTAACAATTTCTTAAAGCCTCTCATCAATGACAGCAAGGACAGGGACGGAAATATTCCGCTGTTTATTCAGTTCTATATTGTTTTCAATATTACAACAAAGTTCCTTGCAAATATGAACAACCGTAACAAGCGTAATATGAACGATGAAGAGCTTGCGATTTTCTTTGAAACAGCAAGAGAATGTTTTAAGTTTGCAAATGACGGTTTTGTTCTTAACAAAGACAAGTATGTTTCTCTCGGCTACAGCGAGGAAGCCGCCGAGATGTTCTATATGATAAAGCACAATTGTGTTTTCAAGGATATGCCTTTTGAATATTCCGAGGGCAAAAAAGAGGTTTACCTCAACTGCAACAATGTCTATATTTCTAAGCTTACAGACCAGAGAGTCGGTATGCATGTTATGGACTACCGTGACGGCAAGCTTGTTATTGACGGCTCGTTCAGACAGGTTTTTGACCTTGAAGATTTTGAGCTTTATGTTCAGTTTGGCGACAAAAGACAGGTTCTTACAAACACAGACCGTTATTCTCTGACAAAATATTTCGGCATCAGTGCGTACAAGAAATTCACCTTCCACCTTGAGCTTGAGCTTGATCCCGAAAAGCCTCAGCAGACGGTTGCATTCTTTGCAAGATACAAGGATTCAATTATTCCGCTCAAGCTTTCATTCCTGCACCATTGGTCTAAGTTTACAATCAAGCCAAAGAACTCCTACTGGAGATTCAACAAGTATGTTGCCTATATTGACAACTCAAGCACAATTGTAATCTGCCACGCATCTGCTATGGATACATTCAAGAGAGAACTCAAGTTCCTCCCATATGTTTTCATGGAGAGTAAACGCAGCTTCATTACAAGAATTCAGTATTGGCTTACAAGACCTTTCTTCAAGAACAAGAAAATCTGGCTCATGTACGATAAGCTGTACAAGGGCGGTGACAGCTGTGAATATCTTTACAGATATTGTGCAGACAAAAAGGACGGCATTTCAAGATACTATATCATTGACAAAAACACCTCCGATTACAAGAGACTAAAGGCTGACGGACTCAAGCCTGTCAAGAACCGTTCATTCAAGCACAAAATGCTGTTCCTCAATACCGATATTGCGCTCATTACAAACTCAAATGTATTTCCGTTCAACGGCTACAGTATGGATCGTTCAAGATTCATCAGAGGTTTGTGCAACTTTCCTTCAATGTGCTTACAGCACGGACTTTCGGTTCAGAAGTGTGCAATGGCTCAGCAGAGAATTGTTGACAACACACAGATGTACTTCCTTGCGTCAAAGTATGAGTACAAAAACCTGAGCAACCATGTTTACAACTATCAGGATTTTGACATTCTCAAGATGACAGGCATCGGCAGATATGACGGACTTATCAATAACGATAAAAAGCAGATTCTGCTTTCACCCACCTGGCGTATGTACAATGCAATGCCTGTTACAACAAGCGAGGGTGAACAGAGAGCTTACAATCCCGAATTCAAGCACACAACCTATTATAAAATCTACAACGACCTTATCAATAATAAAAAGTTGATTGATACGGCAAAGCGTACAGGCTACAAGATTAAGTATGTTCTTCATCCGATTTTAAGCTCACAGGTTAACGACTTTATCCCCGATCCGTATGTTGAGGTTGTTTCATCGGTTGGCGATTTCAACTACGAAACAGCTTTTCAGGAGTCAAGCCTTATGGTAACAGACTATTCGGGCGTTCAGTTTGACTTTGCTTATATGAAGAAACCGCTTGTATATTTCCATCCGTCACAGCTTCCTGCACACTATGATGACGGCGGATTCTTCTATGATACAATGGGATTCGGAGAAATTTGTACCGAAAGCGACCAGCTTGTTGACCTGCTCTGCGAGTATATGGAAAACGGCTGTAAAATGAAGCCAAAGTATGTTGAAAGAGTTGAAGATTTCTATCAGTTTGACGATCACAACAACTGTGAAAGAATTTACAACGAAATCATCAAGTATCAGCAACAGGTTAACAAAGACAAATTAAAATAATATTTAAACGGTCAGTTTTTTTGCTGACCGTTTTTGTTTTGCCAATACTCCTCAAACTCAATATACTTTTATTGCTTTTTGTACATATGTACAAATTTTGTATATATTGTTTAAAAATTACTTGTTTTTCTCTTGAAATACTACACCGCATAAATTGTTATAACAGGCAAATTATGGTATAATTGGTATTTGTAGCAATGTTGCAAATTTACGAAAATTGTTAAGAAAACGAAGTTCCTGTCAGAAATTGACAGACACAAATCCCCTACTTTTTGGGATTTCCGTTTACGGAGGATTTAAAAATGAGCAAAACCAAACGACAGTCCGGTATTGAGTTACTGCGAATTATTGCAATGATACAGATAATTTTTTTGCATGCGTATCAGTACGGATTACTTCATGACGCATCAAAGGCCGCAGGCGATATTGACGGTATATTGGTGACATTTGTATGGTCATTATGCAGAACCCCTGTTGATGTGTTTATTATGATAAGCGGCTACTTCATGATAACCTCGCAGTTTGATATAAAAAAGACCATACGGCGTGGCGGAAAAATCTACGGTGCAATGATTTTTTACTCGATTATACTTTCGATAATTTTCTTCATAAGCGATCCGTCGCTCATAAATATAAATTCAGTTATAAAGGCGTTCACTCCGCTAATGTCACGAACTTGGTATTTTCTGAGCAATTATTTGATTATTCTTCTGCTCAGCCCATTTCTCAACAAAATGCTTGCGTCACTTTCTAAAAAACATTACCTCTACTTTATGGGAATTGTTTTTGTGGCAGTAAGTCTATGGTCAACGCTTGCGGAAATTCACGGAATAAACAATGTGATCAGCGTCAACAAAATACTTGATCCTTATATGGGCAAAAGTCTTGGCGGATTCCTTTTGATGTACATAATCGGCGGTTATCTGAGGTTGTTTGTAAAGCAGAAACCGCTTGAGAAAAGAAAACCGAATTTCCGCTATCTCGGCATTTTCGTCGGCCTTTGCGTATTAGATTTTGTATTGGCATCTGTTTTTCCACAATACAAGCCGGCATTCGGTATGTTCAACAACCCGATTGTCCTCGCCGAATCGGCGATGTTGGTTCTCTTTTTCAGAGATTTCAATTTCAGCTCAAAATTTGTCAATACAGTAGCCGGCACAACGCTCGGTATATATGCAATCCACGAAAATCCGTATGTTCGTGATTGTCTGTGGAATGTTGCAAACTTCAGCAATAAGCACCTCTATGACACCCTGATTTACATTCCGATTGTATTTATAACAATCCTCCTCATATTCGCAGGCTGTTGCGTAATTGAGCTTTTAAGACTTAAACTCTTCGAATTTGTCGGCAATAAAATCAACGCCCGCAAATCCATAACATCCGGCAACCGCTGTACAAAATAATATATCTTATAAAAAACAACACCGACAGATTAGGCCAAAAGCTAACCTGTCGGTGTTTTTATTATTCAAAATATTTTCCGCTGCCCTTCATTTCTGTTTTAATGAAGTGCGACATAATTTTGCCGAGATATTTTTTCATCATTTTGTTATAGCTTTCGGGGTTGACTTCACCGCCGTATGCCATAACATCAAATGTTATTTTCGCCTCAACAATCTTTGCATTCAGCCTTAAAAATCCGCAACGCTGATAGAATTTATAACGGCTCATTCGCTGTTTTTGATTGGGAGCATTTTCTTCTTCAAGCTGTTCAATTGCAAGAAAAATCTTTTTGCCCTTATACAAATTTTTAAATTCATCAAGCACGGCAACTCCGATTCCGTGTCCCCTCTCCTTTTCGGAAATTGCATAGTAGTACACATAGACAACTTCGCCGTCCGTGATTGCATAGATAAGTCCAATCCACTTTTCTTCATCATAAATTGCGTAGAAATCTGCACCCTCATTCTTTGATTTTTTCATCAAAAGCCAAAACGGTACTCTCTCAACGGCAGGAAATGCGGAAAGGTATAATTCTTTTACAGATTTATAATCACAAATTTGTTTTGTGACTTTTTTAAAGCAAATCATAAAAATCCCTTTCGTTATTATAATCACAGGGAATATTGTACCACATAAAGGATTAATTTGCCACAACAGTTTTCGTCTTTGAAAGTTTTCTTATTTTAACATAATAAACCGCAATCATAAGGAGCATACTTCCTGTCCATGCGGCAGGACCGGCAACACAGATTGATGCGTAACCTATTACAGAACTGAAAATGACAGGCGCCATAATTCGCATAACAACTTCGATAAGCGAACCGATCATAGGCACAATGCCGTTTTTAAGTCCCTGAATTGTTCCACGGTATATAAACAGCATTGCAAGCGACCACTCAAACGGGCAGTTCCAGAAGATAAACTGAACGGAATAATCAATAGTCTGCTGTGAGCTTCCGCTTGTGAAGATTCCTGTTATCGGCTGAGCAAAAATCATTGAAACCGCACCGATTACAATTGAATATACAATGCAAATTAACAGGCAGAAATTGACGCCTTTTTTGATTCTGTCATATCTTCCTGCGCCCTCGTTCTGACCTGCAAATGTTGCGATAACCATACTCATTGAGTTCATCGGATTCTGGATGAGGAGCTGGACACGGTTGCCGATTGTGTAGGCGGCAACGGCATATGAACCGAACTGATTTACGAAATACTGCAAAACCATCATTCCGATTGAAATTACTGAGTTTTGAAGTCCCATCGGGAAACCGACTTTTAGCTCGTCCCGTACAGTTAAAGTCAAATTTTTAAAGCTGTTTTTGTTCGGCAAGAGCATTTTCACCTTAAAAAAAATGTACACACAGCAGAGAACTGCCGATACAAGCTGAGAGATTACCGTTGCAATTGCCGCACCCGAAACATCCCACCTGAACACTATGATAAATAACAGGTCAAGTCCCACATTCATTACGGATGAAAAGAGCAACAGATAAAGCGGAGTTTTGCTGTCACCAACCGAACGCAAGAGCGATGCCGTGAGGTTGTAGAGCATTGTGGCGGGGATTCCGAGGTAAATTATTGTAAGATATCTGCTTGCATACTCGAATGTATCCGAGGTTGTTCCGAGCATTGTAAGCAGCGGATTAACAAGAAGTACAAACGAAACAGTAAGCACAACAGCCGACACAACGCCAATTATTATGTGGGCGGCAACGCTCTTTTTCACCCGTTCCATATCGTTTGCACCGAAATGCTGTGAAGTGATTACCGAACAGCCGGCGGAAAGTCCTATGAAAAATCCGAGTGCAAAAAAGTTGAGCGAACTCGTTGAACCGACAGCCGCAAGCTTGATTTCACCGAGAGTCTGACCGACAATCAGCGTATCGACAACATTGTAAAGCTCCTGTAAAAGGTTGCCGATTATTACGGGAATAGCAAAAAGCAAAATCTGACTGAATATTTTTCCCTGCGTCAGATTTCGTACAGACCTTGAATTAGCCATAGATATGCACACTTCTTTGTTAAAAATTATTGCAGAAAACAAACTGTAACTACAATATCCTTAATTTCGTATGAATTATAGCACAACAGAGTGAAAAAGTAAATCATACAATTCTAAAAAATACAAAGACTTTTTGCGACAAAAACTTTGCAAAATGCACATAGATTTCAGCTCGGAAAATAACGATTGCAATTATTTTATTTGCAATGCAAAAATATTGTTTCAAGCTATTTTCAATACTTTTTCGGTGCGGAATTTGTTAGTCAAATGACAGTATTTCACCGAAGTCGATGTCCTCATAGTCGAGCGAGCTGTAAATGTCTGTATCGTCAGACTTTTTATGAATTTCGTAATCATCACAGTCTTTGTCAAGGCTGTAGAGCATAGCTTCTCGTGTTAATGCGGCGTAGTCACTGTCGCTGAGAGAAAGCAAAGCACCCACAAATTCTTCTTTTGTAAAGCCATGGAAAATCAATTCCTCATTATCAAAAATAAAGTTTATAGCCTGTTCAATAACCTCATCGTTACCAAACCTGAACACAACCGGAAGCCAAGCCATTTGCTCATCCTCATCATAAGGAATAGCCCTGATATAATCAGAAAAAGTTTTTTCATCAAAGTGCTCTGCAATAATATCTGCCTGCTCTACTCGTTTGAAAGATGTAAAATCTTCAGCGGATTCAGCAGAATATTCTGTATAATCAGTACTCCAGTTAAGCTGACTTATATATGCGTGGAAAACTACAAAAAGGGTAAAATCATTTACCACATTGCCGGTTTCTTTCCAAGTTACTGTTACACATGGCACACTAAAATCTCGAATAGAGTAGAAGCTGTCATGGGTATCAATACCTTTGTATTCAAACGAAACAATTTTATCATTTGCATTTTCATTGTAAGGGAAAAGGTTTGTTTCCAGCTCTTTATAAAGTTCTGCTTCAATTTTTGATAACAACGCAGGAATTTCATATTTTGACACACATAACATATCTGGCATAAAATCTGGCATAAAAATCACCTTAAAAAAATTATTCAACGCACCGCTTTGCCGGCATAGCAGCTTTGTTGTGCTATAAGAATACAATAAAACTTTTAATTGCACAATGTATTTTCAGCAACAATTTTTTCAATGGTAAAAGTTTAGCTAAATGGTAAAATTGACTATACTATGGAAGAGCTGCGTTTGTGTAATGGGCAGAGAGCTTTGTGCAATACACAGAAAATTTGGCGATTTAATTGTATAAAATTACTCCCGGCACTGCTGATTAATGCGGTGTCGGGAGCTGCTTTTTATATATGAAGATGTTTGAGTACCGGAAAAAATTTCTTTATCTTGCACCAAAGAAGTATAAAACCCGAGCAGGCAAGAATGTCAACTATTGTCATAATCCACCAACAATAGCTTATACTTTGCAGTACAGGAGTATTGCTCCAAATTTGGTTTGAATAGCTGTTTACCGCATAATTGAGTGCCATAATAATTATGGTGTTCTTACCTAAAAAAGATAAAAATTTAAAATTATTCACATATTTGTAGCAGATAAAGAGTATTGCAGAGGAAACTGTAACCCCCCCCAAATGTAAGAAAAGTGTTGTTTAAGGTGTTGTTGCAGAGGTCAACTCTTGGGTTTGTTACTATGCATAATGCACCGAGAGCTATCATAGAAAATATAAAAGATATACCATGGGTGATATTTTTCAGCAGATTTGATTCTTTGATTTTAAGTCCTATGAACATAAATGCCATACCGATTAGAGCAACATTGATGTGCCAAGGTAATTGAATATGTATAAATAAGTACAAGATATAGTCAAGCGTTACAGACAATATACAGATAACTGTCTGTACGGCTGTGCTGTTTATTTAGGCAGATAACATCTTTTTTGATGCTATCTGCTTTTACTTTTGTCCTTGTTATGCTGTGATTGATTTTCTTGTTTGTGGGATATAATTTTTGCGTTTTGATTTATCTGCTTTCTTGATAGAGGTGATTTTGTTTTACATACATCATTCCACGACAATGATTTGCAATCCCACATTTTATTTGGAATTACTTCCTGTGCAAATGGGACTATAAATTCATACAAGTAATTGTAAACAGTATTAAAATCAGGTTTTCCTTCAATACCCTTTAATTTGTTGTATGCGTGTTCAATTTCAGCTTCTTTATTATGGAAAGCATCAAATGATTTTATTTCCCTTCCTGCTCTTTTGCAAATATCAGAAATGTCCTTAGAATACACTTCCACACATTTAGATAACAGGAAAACATCTAATACATCTTTGGCTCTGTTTTTATATATAGCTTCTCCCGACAAGACACAAATCTTATCAGCCAAAATTTCATTTGGAAGTACTCCTCTGATTTTAGTTTGTTCATAATAATAGGTTTTGCTGTCAATCAACGGCTTAATGTCTATATCCATAGTAATAAATTTTCTGCCTGTGTTTTTATCAATAACACTTATACCGGCAGATTGTTTTTCTCCGTATTGCCGTGACGCAACAGCTTTATAGCATCTTTGTAAATCGCCAAAACTGTTATTTAAAGAATCAACTAAATAGTCCATAGACGGGGGTTGACCAATCCAATTCGCATCAATATCTTTCGTGGTTCGTTGAACTGAGCTAAGACCACTCTCGTTTAAAATCAGTTTAGTTATCAGACCGCCCTTGAACACAATAGGAATATCAGAGGTGGTTATTTGTCCGAGAATTTCGTACATCAGTTTTTCCTGTTCAGTCATATTACTCCTCACAATAATATTCTATCGCCATCTGCTTCACTTGATTAAAAACATCTCTGTTTTCAGGTTTAATTTTAAGATTGTCAAATGATTCATTGTTGGCGAAATAATAATTGCTCAATGCTTCAAGAAAAGCAAGCTCATCTATGTTGTCATAATCAGAAAGCATATCGTTTATAGTCTGATTAACAGTTGTACATAAAACACCGTCAAAATTGAGATACTCAATATCGTCAAATGAATTGACAATATGATATTCAATGTTATCAAATTGTCCCTCGTTCTGAGCATACACCTGTATCTTAGATTCATTGACATAACCATTGAATAATTCAAGGTACTCAAGTGCCGAAACTCCGCACAGGATTAAATCCGTACCTTGAACCACATCTTGTAACCAATCGACATTAGAAAGATATCGTGTACTTGTAATTGACATCATAAATATCACCACACTTCATTTTCTTTACATATTATTATATGTCAAAATCGGCAAATTTGCAAGTTTTAAGAACAACAAAAAAGAGCCGTTCAGAGCCATCTGAACGGCTGCTTTTTAAATTAATGGGTTTACCCAGTGCCACGCTTGCGTGGTACAAACAACCATCCGCTATGTGGGTGGGCATATTTTTTTCTGCAATATTCATCAGAGGTATTTTAAAGCTATTTAAAAATATTTTTAAATAGTTCTTGACTTTTCGGTAAATCAGACTATAATAAAGCTAGAAGCTATTTAAAATATTTTTTAAATAGATGTGATAGGACTTTGTGAGGAGG
>OHHD01000300.1_pt1 | contig 13593 bp, 10 predicted proteins | sample 1567941 | NCBI WGS metagenome assembly OHHD01 (sample SAMEA3879514, study PRJEB24766) | human gut metagenome | biome: human-associated habitat; feature: feces | place: USA | collected 1985/1987 | reverse complement strand
GGCCTTGAGTGTGTCGCGCATCGCACCCGCCGGCCGCAGCCGTAATTAAAACTAGACGTCCGTGCTATTCAGTCAGCCACAATCTTGGCATACTCGTCAGCGCTAAGCAGGTCAGGCTCGTCATCCTCAAGCTCGATCTTGAAAATCCAGCCCTCGCCGTACGGATCGTCCGTCACAATGCTCGGATCGTCCGCAGCCTCGTTGTTGACGTAGCGGATGGTGCCAGCCACCGGCGAGACCAGCGCGGTGACCGCCTTGGAGGATTCGAATTCCGCCACTTCGTCGCCAGCTTCGACCTGCGTACCGACTTCAGGCAAATCGATGTACACGAGTTCGCCGAACTGTTCGGTGGCGTATTCGGTAACGCCCACCATGGCGGGTTCAACGGAGGAATCCACCCACACGTGCTCGTCGGAGTATTCGAGGTGCTCGGGCACGTCGAGGTTCACTTTGCTATCGTTTGCTTCGCTCATGCCGCCCATTGTACGGCGTATGCGAACGCCGCGCACCCGCGCCACGCGTAACGGGTCAGCGTACCGGTCCGGATGGCATGGCGCCGACTACCTGCACGATGGTGCCTTCCGGACAGTTGTCGTAGATCCACTTGGAATCGGCTTCGTACATGTTCACGCAGCCGTGGGAGCCGTAGTGCGCCGGGTCGCCGTGGGCGATGCCGTAATTGTTCCAGCTTGCCGTGTGGAAGCCTTCGCCGCCGTAGAAGTAGCTTACCCACTTCACACCCTTGGACAGGTAGCGCGAGCCGTCGTCGTTCAGGCCGGTCATGTCCTGGATCTGATACTTGAGGTAGATGTAGAAGGTGCCCAGGTCGGTTTCGTGCTTGCCGGTGGTGCCCGTGCACACCGGGAAGGTCTTGACGGCCTCGTCGTTGTGATACACGGTGGCAGTTTGCGCGGTACGGTCCACCACGATGCGGTATTCGCTCTTCTTCTGCACGGTTTTGAAGTTCTGCACGTCGCCGTCCACCGGAATGGTGGCGCCTTGGCCGTTTTTGAGCGCTTCGCCGATCTTCGGTGCGAGCGCCTCCATGTTCTTGACCTTCACGCCGTTCACGCCTTTGACGATGGTGGCCAGCACTTTGCCGCTGTTGTCGACGGCGTCTTCCTGGTCGACCGCGTCCTGGTTGAGCTGGGCTGGGACCTGCTGCTGCACGTAGTTGGTGATGGCGTTGTCATCGTAGGACAGCGAAAGCGTGCCGTGTTCGAGGTCGGCGTCGGTTTTCAGCCATGAGGCCACGACTTCGGCTGGAATCTGGAAGGTCTTGCCTTGTCCGTTGTCCAGCACGATCGGCGCATTCAGTCGCGCGTTTGCCTGGTCGGCCACGTTTTGGGCTTCAGGCAGTGCGACCGGCACGTCGATGGTTTCGTACGTGATCGTCACGCTGCCGCTGTGCCCCGGGTTCGCGATGGCTTTGGCGACCGCGTCGATCACGTTGTCCACCTTCGGGGACCTGCCGCCGCGGCCTTCCACTGCGACGAAGGCGCGCGCGTTGGCATCGTACGATGCGGTGGACGGTACCGCGCGGTCGGTGTCCTGCACGAATTTGTCGGTGACGAACGTCCTGAGGGCCAGCTTGTTGGACTTGGCGTTCAGTGGCACGTTCTTCTTGACGAACGGGTTGACTTCGTTGATGTATTCGAGTGCGCCGTTGGTCTGGTGCTTGGCGGCGAGCAGTTCCGTGACCGTCTTGTCGACGTTGTAGCTCACGCCGAGGTCGCTCAGGCTGCCGGAAGCGTTGTTGCCGTTGCCGTCCTTGATGTTCACGGTGGTGTTCTTCACGGCGGCCGTCACCGTGTTTTTCAGCTGGTCGGCGGTCTGTCCGGCCACACTGGTTCCGCCGAAGGTCACGCCCGGCGCGGCCTTGTCTTGGAAGTACCAGCGTGCGGTGAAGAAGCCGGCGATCGCGGCGACCACCAGTACGGCGAGCACGATTCCGGTGATGATCAGCGGCAGTTTGCGTTTCTTGGCCACGACGGCTTCTCCTTCGACCGGCATGGTGAGCACGGGAATGGCGGGAGCGGGCGTGGATGAGGGCATGTCACCGGTAGGAATGGCACCAGTGGGAACAGCTCCGTTGGGGACAGTTCCGGCAGGCGTGGTTTCGGCGGCACCGGCCGTCGGGAATGACTGGAACGGCTGGGTCTGGTCCGATGCGAAATTCAACGGCGGCATGGTCTCGGTGGCGGCGTTGGACACGTCGTCCTGTTCGGACACATCGGCCACGTCGGCGAGATTGATCGTATCGCCGTTCTCACCAGACTGCGGCGGCACGGCATTCACCCCTTCAAACGAGATGCCGGCGAAACTGTTGTCCGTATCGTTCTGCCCACTTCTATCAGACATGTATGTGGTTTCCTCATTCACTCTCTTAACGGTACATACCATGCAGCATGATACGCAGACGAGTGCCCAAACGAATACCTAAACAAGCTCCCCCGGCAACCGCCCCGAAGACAGGCTCAGCCGATACCACCTTTTAATGACAGGTCTTGTCACGGCAGGTCGTGGCCGAGCCATTCCTCAATCATGTAGCGTGCGATCGTGGCTTTGCCCGGAGCCTCCATACGTCCCGAAACCAGTTCGCTCATGTATTCGTCGCGTGTGACCCAACGCGCCTGCAACGTTTCCTCGCCGTCCACGTGCACGTCGGTGGTGACCGCCACGCCTTTGAACGCCATCATGAGAGACGAGGGGAACGGCCACGGCTGGGAGCCGAGGTATTTGAGTTCGCCTATTTCGATGCCGACTTCCTCTTTGGCTTCGCGTCGGCATGCGTGCTCCAGGTTTTCGCCAGCCTCCACGAATCCGGCCGAAACCGAGTACAGGCCGTTGTTGCGCCATGCGCTGTTGTGCTGCAGCAGCAGACGGTCATCATGGTCGACGATCGCAGTAATCACCGCTGGCTCGATTCGGGGGAACAGCAAACGATTGCCATCCTCGTCGTTCGTGCAGTGCTGAGCCCAGCCGCCGAGCGCCGGTTTGACGGGCGCGCCGCACGTCGGGCAGTGACGCTGCCGGGCGTGCCACATGCTGAGCGAGATGGCGGAGGTTGCCTGTCCGGCTTCGCGTGCGCTGGCGTGGGGCGCGAATCCGCGCAGGTCCACCCAGTCGAATCGGGTTGCCGCGCTTTCCAGCAGCGATTTCGCGTTTTCCTGCGATTCATGCGCCGGCACTTCGGCGAACGCGTCATCCGCTCCCCCGCTGCGAGCCGTCGCAGCCGTAATCGTCGTATCGTTCGGCTGGACGTGCGTCACGTCCACGGCGACGACGTGCTCGCCCAATCGTCCGCCGTACGAGCCGAGGAATATGGCGAGCGCCGATGGGTGCGATTCGAGTTCCGCGGCAACGTACGCGCCCGGCAGTTGGGCGAGGCGCATTTTCACGTTGGCGTAGTCGGCGATGGCGCCTTGGCCGTGCGGCACGGCCACTTTGCCGTCTTTGACGAGGATGACTTTCGTTGCCGGTTCCGCCAGGACTTTGGCGAACAGGTCGGGTTCGCCGCGTCGTGCCACTTCGTAGTCGATGTCTCCTTGGGCGAGTGGCAGGAACGGCAGGGTCTGCGTCAATGCCAGTGGTGAGAACACGCTCATGGTTGTGTTGCCTCTTTCATGCGTGTTATATACGGAATATATTCGTTATACATACGCAGTACATATTCCGTATATACGTTTTATATATTTTCTCTATATCTTGTCGATACGCCGGATGGTCTGCCACAGATAATCGTCGCAGCCGGCTCAGCCGACTCGCTTCACCAGTTCCAGTAACGCGGCGGCCACCTGGTCGGGGTGTTCGTACGCGCTGAAGTGGCCGCAGTCGTCGATCACCGTCATCGTCACGTCGGTTTTCGTCATCGCGTCGGCGACCGGCTTCATCACTGCCGGCGGGCTGGACGGGTCCTTGTCGCCGCAGATTACTGCGACTGGCACGTTGATGTTCGGCAGCACGTCGTTCAGGTCGGGACGGCCAGCGGCCATGCGTTCGCGCCAGGCGATGCCGTCGGCGGGCTGTTCGTTGATCCACGTTTCGAACTGCCTGCAGTAGGCGTCCGACTGTTTCACGGTGGAATCGGCTTCCGACGGCACGGCGAATCCCATGACCGGCTCGTGTGTGCCGGTCGTTTCGCAGTCGGTGGCGATTGCGACGCGCTTCAATCGCATGTCGGCGGAGTCGGCGTCGGCTTTCGTGTCGCACAGGGCGAGCGCCGCCACCGCTTCCGGATGCAGGCGTTGGATGTCGAGAATCAGGTAGCCGCCCATCGACAGGCCCACCCAGATGGCCTTGCCGTAGCCGGCGGCGTGCAGCAGGCCCACGTACGCGTCCGCCATACGGTCCAGTCCGTACGGGAACGCGCCGTCGGCGTCCTTGCCGCCGCTGTCTTCGTCGGACGGAATCGGTCCTTCGCCGGCGCCGGGCATATCCGGAGCCCAGATCGCAAATGGTTTCACGCCTTGTTTCACAGCTTGGTCGCGTAAAGCCGCCGCGCACTCGTCCCACATGCGGTGGTCCACCGGAAAGCCGTGCACGAGCACCACCGGCGTGGTTTCGGTATCGTTGCCGCCGTCCGCATATACGTTGTTGTTCAGTTCAATCGTCATATTTTTTTCTAATCCTCCCCTATCTGCCTGTTCGCCTAGTTTGACTAGCTCTTGCCTCGCGTGCGCGGCTTGTCCTACTTGCCGGTCCATGCGAGCGCCTGCCGCACGATGGTGCCGTAACCATTGGCCATCTGCCCGACGAAGGTGTCGAGCATGTCTCCGGACGGGTCGACCCATTCCACATCGAGCGTCTCGTCCTGCGGCTTGCAATCGCCGGCGATCGGCACCACGTAGCACAGCGCGATCGCATGTTGGCGTGGATCGTAATAGTCGGACAGGCCGGGTGTCGGGAAGAATTCGGCCACGGTGAACGGCTGCAGGCTGATCGGCAGCTGCGGCAGGGCGATATCGCCCAAATCTTTTGCGACGTTGCGCGCCACCGCTTCACGCAACGATTCGTGATAGAGCACACGTCCGGCGATCAATGTGCGTTCGATACCGCCGTCGTCGGTGACGCGCAGCAGCGAGCCGATTTGCGCCACCCTGCCGAGATCGTCGGTGCGCACCGGCACGACCACGACGTACGGAATCGGTATTTCGTGGCGCATGCGGTTGATTTCGTCCGATGGGAGCCATCCCGGAGGGTTGCCCATTCCGCGGATGAAATCCTCCGGCGTAATGTCGTCGAATTCCCCGCGATGGCGGTTGGCGTCGAAATCGCCCTCGTCGGGCACTTCATCATTCATCACTGGCATGGTTCCATTATCACGCACGGCATGTGAATGTCACGTGCTTCCGATTCTTCCCATAGCGCAATCGGGTGCGGCAGTGTGTTTGCGTGGCGTGCGGCTATATACTTTTCGCAAACGGTCTTTCGCAATATTGCGCAGCATTGCACGATATTGTTTTTGAAATCGGCTTATAGCGTAAGCCGGGGAATGGGGAACGCATATGGCAACGCATGCAGTCACTTCGCAGGATTTCAACCAGGTCGTCGAATCCAATGATCTAGTGTTCGTGGATTTCTGGGCCACGTGGTGCGGTCCGTGCCGTGCATTCGGCCCAACGTTCGAGAAGGCAAGCGAGGCGAATCCGGACGTCTATTTCGCGAAGGTGGATATCGATCAGAATCCCGATCTGGCCGCCGCGGCCAAGGTTCAGGCAGTGCCGACGCTGATGGTCGTCAAGAAGCAGCAGATCATCTTCCAACAGGCCGGCGCGTTGCGCGCTTCCGATTTGGATGATCTGATCAGCCAGGCCAAGGCGTTGGATATGGATGCGGCCGCTTCCGATGGGAACACCGCTTCCAGCGGAGACGCCAAAGTGAAAACGCCAAGTAGTCAGTCGGAACGATGATTCGGCCCGTCGCCTGCGCGTTGCATACGTTATCTTCAAGTTCCTTGGGGTGCGGTAGACTATATGCAGTTGCGCGCATTCCGGCGGAACCCTAGCGGTTGTGCGCCGTGCCCTAGGCACGGAATCCGCCGAGGAATTGTACCCGATGTAGGAGCAGAATGGCTAGCCATAAGAAACATGCCCAACCAACTACGTTTGCCTTGCCGGGCAAATCTCAGATGGTGAAGATTGTCGCAACGGTTGCGGCAGTGGGGCTGTTGGCCACTGGCGGCATCGTGTCGCATAATCTGTACGCCACCGCGGAGAAGTCTCCTGCCAAGCAGGTCACCGCGTATTCCGTCACCGACAGCATCGAAGCCTCCCGTGGCAACGCCCGTGAGGCGCTTTCCGGAGATACTTCGTACGTCACCGTGAAGATCAACGGCAAGACCCGCGTGGTTCCCGGCATGCATTTCACCGACGTGAAGTCCGTGCTTGACGCGGGCGACATCACCCTTGATACGGAAGACACCGTTTCCCCGTCTTTGGATACGAAGGTGAACGAGAACACCGTCATCAAGATCGAACGTGCCGGCGCTTCCGTTGAGGTGTCTGATACGGATATCGCATTCAACACGGTCAAGAAGGAGACCTCCAGCCTGCCGAAGGGCCAGGAGAAGGTCGAGACCGAAGGCGCGAACGGTGTTATGGAGACCACGAACCTCGTCACCAAGTCCGGCGGCAAGGTCATGTCTTCCAATATGATCAGCTCTTTCGTGAAGAAGGCTCCGACCGACAAGGTGATCCTCGTCGGCACCGGCTCCTCGTCCACGCCGTCCGCGGCCGCAGCGTCGATCGGCACCACCGTGCCGGCTGGCGAAATGCAGCAGTGGGCTCACGATTATCTGCTGTCCAGCGGCTATTCCGAGGCCGATTTCACCGCCACCGTGTACATCATTTCTCATGAGTCCGGTTGGAATGTCGCAGCCACGAACCCAAGCTCCGGCGCGTACGGTCTGCCGCAGGCGCTGCCCGGTTCGAAGATGGTGAGCGCCGGTGCCGATTGGGCCACCAACTACCAGACCCAGCTTAAGTGGTTCTGGGGCTACTGCGCACAGCGCTACGGCTCCATCCAGGGCGCCTACACCTACTGGCTCGCCAACCACTGCTACTGAGTTTTAGTTTTTCAGACAGGAGAGGCTCCGCACACATTGTGCGGAGCCTCTCCTGTCTTATACACCTTTTTATATTTCATATGGAAAGATGCAGGCCATTCATGGCGTTACGGTTGTTTATGCACGCAATTCATTCATCGCTTTTATCGCGGCCCTTTTGGCCATCTTACGCGTGAGCGAACGGCCAGACGCAACGGGCTCGAAAAAGCCGTCATGCTCTTTTTCCACCGTCCATCGCCAACCAAGCACGTTATTTTGAGCGACTCGAATACTGAACGAAGATCCTACACGCCCGCTACCTGCCACATTCATTCCAAGCTCCCTTTTTCAGGATTTTTGGGCTGGATGCATACGTACTCATTATTAGCGTTTATGGACGATTCGCACAGCCTATCAAGATACTGCATATAGTACAGCACTCACATCAAGAGAACTGTACTATATGCGATTTTTCAAGCTGAGCGGAATATTGTTCACTTACTCGCCATCTTTGGCCGTATGATGCGAACCTTTGCGGGGACCGCGCTTGCCGGATACACCCTTTGAGGCATCAGCCACAGCAAAAATGACAACCTTCTCATCCGGGTAGGACTCGCCATCCATGGCGAAATAGGCGATCTGGTCGTCTGCGACCGGCGGGAAAGTGAAATACTTCTGCACCGCTACCAGTACATCGGTGGTACGCACGGTCACGGAAGAAGCCTTTCCTGCAGCGTCAGAGTCGACGCCATCGGCCTTGCTTCGCTTGGTCTTGCAGAACTTGATGGCGTTCTCGTCTTTGGCGTCGCATGCCTGGACTGCGATCTTCTTCTGCTTGTCATTCACCAGCAATTTCACGTATGCCGGGCATCCGAGCGCTTCGGTCACGCCTTTGGAAAAGCGAACGGATGATTCCATGACCGTCATGGTCATCTTATTGGTGGTGGTCTTTTCTCCCACTGCTTCAAATCCGTTAAGAACAGACATGCCAACCCCTTGAAAATATAGGATATTAATTACATGCAATATAATACAACAATTCGCATAAATACACCCTTTTTTCACTAATAAAATAGGGGGTATCTCCGCTTTCCAGCAGAAATACCCCCTGTATTTCCAAGAATATAGCAATAATTCATAGACTTCATTGAACAAGTTTTCATTGAGATGAATTCAAGGAAATCATGCACCAATAATGTCGAGAATTACCGCGCCATATTTCAATAGTTGTATTTCACATCATTGGTCATTTTGCCACACGGCGTCTGATCGAGCTTCATATCAGCCGTGGCCTTGTCAGACACGGTCACGTCGAACTCGTACGTCACGCTCTTGCCAGGTGCGATGTACGCCATACTGGAGTTCAATGGCTTGCCGTCCATGGTGGCATTGCTACGGTCACGCACATCACCGGTCACGGCGATTGATCCAATCGAACCACCTGCAGGCGCGTAAATCAGCACACGCTGCGCGGATGTGCCACTCGGCGCCACGGGCACGCCACCAACGCCCTTCTGCTCACCACCGAGAATGTAACTCGTGCAGGTAGCCATTTCCGTGGAAGTCATACGGTTGGTCAGCGTGTACTTCACGTGGTAGGTCTTGTCACCTGTCTTGGTCACTTCGCTGGTACGGTCGATATACCAACCCATCTTCGAAGGATTCTGCTCGCTGATGTAAATGCCCGTTTCCGGATTGGTCTCGCTCTCAGGCGCATTCTTGGCGAGTCCAGCACCTTGGAAGTACTTCGCTTCGTCATCGTGGAACGTGTAGGCGTAGAAGTGGCGGTTCTCGGCCAAATCACCGATGCTTTGCGCCACCTTCATCATCTTGTCCACAGTCATGTTGCCAAAAGCGCCGTCCATCACCGTTTTGGCAATGTACTCGAAGTATTCGTCCTGCTGTGCCACAGGAACGTCTTTGTAGATGGTGTTGAGCATGTATTCGGCGGTGTTCTCGCCGGTAAGCACAGTGCCGTTGGACAAAGTGACTGGTCCGTTGATCTCCACCATCTTCTGGATGAACACCGGATCCACGGAAATCAAACCGTCGATGTTGCAGGCATATTGCGAACGCTGCCATGAAGCGTTGAGCATTTCCGCGTTGCGGGAAACATCCGGCACCGCGAAGGTGTCTCGCACGTCGAAGGAGAAACCCAACGGCCTGTTGAATACCGCATGTTCCTCAGCGGTGCCGTTGTTGCCATTGACGAACTCACCATTCGGGTGGAAGTCCCCCACCGCGATTTTGCCATGATCCGCAGTCATGGTGCCGAGAGAGCCAACCAAGCCGCCGCCGGAACGTGTTTCGGATGTGGTCTGTGCCGCCAGCAAGTATGTGCGGGCACCGTTCTGGCCGAGGAAGGAAGGCAGCATGTGAGTGGCGTTGCTGACCTGTCCGACCAAATCGGCGATATTGTCAAGCTGGTCCTTGCCCTGCTGATAGGCTTTCTTCACCATGCCGATTTTCGGCTCGGCAAGACTGTTATACTGCTTGTTCTGCTGCTGCACCTGCTGGTTGAGCTTGTCGAAGTTACCTTGCGCATCGGCGATTGGCTGCAGATTAAGTTGCCCTTCCGCACCGGAAAGATTGGCATCGGCAAGCTGTTGCACCGCAGTGGTCAACGATGGCAGTGTCTGCTGTGCAAGGTTGTCCACGACTTCCGTCATGCCTTGCACAGTGGCGATGTCACTGCCGACGAACGGCATTTTCGCAGCCACGTTCCATAATGAACCGTGCGCAATCTGCTTGGCCTGCGTCGTCTGCTGCTGAGCCTGCGCGATGGACGCCTGCGACGCGGCGGCATCCTTGAGCTTTGCAGGGTCATTGATTGCGGATAGTGAGGATATGGCTTGCGATTCGTGTGCCTTGACGCTTTTTGCCTGCTTATACAGTTGCATACCAAACACTGCAGCAATGGCAAGTAGCACGATCAGCACCGCAAGTACAATAAGCGTCACATTCCGTGCCGTATGTTTTTCCCGTATTGCTTGAGCATGTTGCCCCATGCTTTGCTCCTCAAATCATTAAGCACTCAATTTGACTATTCCAGCGCATTATTGTGCCACATGGCACCCCTTTTTTTCGGCCGCCAAATGAAATTTCCCTCTGTTCCATCACAAGAACAGAGGGAAAATCACAGAAAACCCACTTATTGGCTCAGTACGATCCACGGCCAGTGAAGATTACCATCACGGTTTTGGCAAGAATCGCAAGATCTCCAGCGATGGACCAATTCTCAATGTAGGAGACGTCCAAATATTCGCTTTGCTCCTGTGAAAGATCCGACCGGCCGGACACCTGCCACGGACCGGTGATGCCCGGCTTGACCAGCAGTCGGGCGGAATATAGGGAACCATAGCGGGCCACTTCTTCCGGCAATGCCGGGCGCGGACCGACCAGAGACATATCGCCTTTGAGCACGTTGTAGAACTGCGGGAACTCATCCAAAGAAGTCTTACGGATGAAGTGACCTACCTTGGTGATACGCGGATCATCTTTCATTTTGAAGATGAACCGGTCTTCCTGCCCAGTTTCCTCAGCGAGTTTCTTCTTCAGCTCCTCAGCATTGGTGACCATGGAACGGAATTTATACATTTTGAACGGCTTGCCGTGCAGTCCGATACGGGTCTGAGAGAAGAACACCGGACCGCCATCATCAAGCTTGATGGCGATGGCGACGCCGAGAAGAATCGGAGAGGAAAATATCAGCGCGCACAGTGAGCCGATGATGTCCAGCAAACGCTTGATTACGTTCGCAGCTCCCGTGTACTGCGGCAGGGAAGCCAACAGAACTGGCTGTTCCGTGGTGTTTCGCAGATACAAACGGTGACCGCTCACATCCGCCGGGGAGACCGCCAAGGCAAGTTCCATACCCAGCGACTCCACCGCAAGAGAAAGACCATGCAACATTTCGGAATCACGCGAAAGCACGTCAGCCACATAGACTTCCTGTACACCGAGGCTTTCGCAAATACGTGGGAATGCCGAGTTGAAAGGAATCACCTTAAGTTTGCTGGAGCCTTCGATATTGGCATCCGGTGTGTATGAGGTAACCACATAAGCGTCTTTTGAAGCTGGATCCGCTTCAATTGGGCATACAGCAACTGGTTCGTACCCCCAATTCATGCAGTTGCGCATGGTCTGCAAGGCTTTGTTGATGCCATCGGAAGATCCGATGACCACCGTTCTGTACTTGCAAGAGCCTTTGCTGCGGTGACGATGCAACGCTTGACGCATCTGCCAACGTGCGATGATATCCAAGAAGAAGGCGATGACTGGCGCGATAATCAACGCAGTACGGGGCAATGCAAGTTTGAAAATAAATGCAAGGCTGCAGTATGAGATGATGGTCAGCAACGACGCATTGATGATTTTGGCATACAGCTCATAGCCGTCCGCCATAACATGGCGGTGGTATGTGCCCGCGAATGCCAAGCACAGCAACCAAATCAGGCTGAACAGAATGAGGAAAAGCCAAAACGGCATCACATCGCCGATGGCATCGAAAGCAGCACCGTTGATTACAAGGCTGACGGTCAACGAAAGCAGCATCACTGCCAAATCGATGGCGATCAGGCTGGCGACGAAGGCGAAACGCCACCGGGGAGTCGATTCAGCCTTGCCGCGCCTATGTCCTTCCTTTTCCGCAGGAAACGGGGTATTGGAAAAAGTCATCGGCTCGAACTGCTTTTGCAGACGCTGATTCTGCATGGACGCGTATGCCTGTCGATGCGCATTGGACGAGACGATATGAATCTCTTGAGTCCTCATACCTTGCTCGCCGTTTGGTGCGCCGGATTCACCGGTATTCACGCCTTGCATGTATCTCCCTCCCCTTCAGCTGCATACGGCAAACAATTTACCACAGCCCCCCAGAAATTAAGAGGGACCTATGGGGGTACCATTCGCTATATCCAAATCCTTCTCCGGTATGGCTTATTCGCCAGCAGTACCTGTATCTGAATCGCCGTTGCCGTTGCCGGTCGAACCACCATTACCGTCATTCGAATCGCCGTTACCGCCGCCGTTTGAATCGCCGTTGCCGTTGCCGGTCGAATCGCCATTACCACCGGTTGAGCCACCATTGTTATTGCCACCGGTCGAACCACCACCGTTCACACCGTTTCCAGAGCCCGGACCAAATTGCCACGTATACGTGTAGCGCCGGTTCGTAGTGCCGTTATTGGTATTCGAATTGGTATTCGACTGGGCATTGGCCGCAGTTTGCTCCGCCACAGACTTGTTTACGCCGTCAGAAGTCGAGGAAATCACCTTCGAAGCGTTCTGCATGGCCGTAACATCGGTGCTTTTGCCATCGAGGAGTTTCTGGGCAGCGTCAATCGCCTTGGCAAGCGCGTCACGTGTCGACTCGTCCGCAACCTGGCCTGCAGAACCGTCAAGCAACGTCTTTGCGTCAGCAATGGTCTTCTGCAACGCGGCAGTCGTCTTATTCACTTCCAAAGCTCGCTTGCTGGCGTACACAGCTGTGGCTGCTGCGGTAACGGCCTTGGTCTGTTCTTTGATATTGCTGATCTGCTTGCTCATGCTACGGGCGTGCGCACGCAGTGTGGTTTCGGACAGCAGCACCGAGCATCCGCCGACCGTCTTGAGGTTTTGCGCCTTGGTCACGGCCTGAGTGAGCTGGTCGATTGTGGCGGCATCCGCCACCTGGTTTGCCGCAGTGCCCTGCAGACTGGTTGCCTGTTCGATGGCGTTTTGCAGTTTTTCGTTGGCTTTGGAGTATTTGGATTTCGCCTTCTCACATACCACCACTGCCGCACGCTGTTCTTTCGAATTGATACGATTGCGTACCACGATGACGCCGGCGATAGCAACCGCCACTGCCGCAATCGCAGCGACAATGGCAATAATCTTCCACTTGTCCGCAGATGGCTCTTTCGGCGCGACCGGAATGGTTTTCAACGGATCATGTTCCGGATCTTCCGCGGCCAGCTCCTCTAGGTCCGTTATGCCATCCGAAGTGTCAAAGGCCTGAGTCGCTTCGGCGTCCTGTTCATCTGTCGAAGAGACGAGGGGCGGCAGAGTGGCGGTTTCCTCGGCATCGGCTGGTGCAACCGCATCATCGAAATCGACGGTATCGAGCGGCATACTGGGTATATCCGCGATTGTTGGCGCAGCCGAAACCGGCTGTTCCGTTTGCGCAGGTACGGAGGAAGCGATGGTGCGGGGCTCAGCAAGCGGGGTCTCATCCGCACCATCGGCTTCTTCCGAATCGGTAGGCTGCAATTTGGGGAAGGTCAGCGGAGGAATATCCCAGCTGGTGTCCACCACATCCCGAGATATGTTGGACAAAATACCGTTCATAGACCGGGAATTATCGTTCTCAGTTGCCATACACCCCTCATTCCGTGAAGAAGGGAACCATCAGTGCCGCTTCTTCCCCTTCGCGCGATGGCTGCTGCGCGGCGCACCATCCTCATAGTAATAGTAATAATTGGAATGCGTATTGGTCTTCTTCGGATCTGCACGATTGAAGATGAAGCCAAGCACCGGCACCTGCGCGGTGGCGAGCGTGTCGGCCGCCT
>OHHD01000298.1_pt1 | contig 13608 bp, 9 predicted proteins | sample 1567941 | NCBI WGS metagenome assembly OHHD01 (sample SAMEA3879514, study PRJEB24766) | human gut metagenome | biome: human-associated habitat; feature: feces | place: USA | collected 1985/1987 | reverse complement strand
TGACGGGACTTGAACCCACGGCCTCTGCGTCCCGAACGCAGCGCTCTACCAAACTGAGCCACACCTCGAAATACCACTGTAATATTATATCACACCCATCAAACCTTGTCAAGGCGTTTTTTCTGTTTTGTATCCTCTTTGCTCTTTTTTACTGCGTTGACCTTTGGCGTATGACGAATTTATTGAAATCATTCTCATTGTAACTTATTTTCATTGACATATGCCTTGCGTTGTGATATTATATATATAAAGGTGTTATCGTTTGAAAGTTTTTGTATGAGGTGATGAAATTGATGAATATGAAGAAAAGAATGTTGAGCATTGTCCTGTCTGGCGCAATGGCTGTTTCTACTGCTGTGTCTGCTGGATCGTTCAGTGCCTTTGCCGTGGCGCAATGTGTTGCGTATTCAGGCTCTAATGTGAATGATCAGGACTATGTGCAATGGTCTGACACAGTGAAATCTTACCTGACAGTGTGTGACAACGGCAATTATATGCGTGTCCAGTCAGGCGCTATCGAGGGCAAGCTCCTTGTGGAATATTACAGCTCTGATTTTGAACCGCTCAGCACTAAGCTTATCGACAATGAACTGCCGGTCTTTGGCGCTTTCTATGACTCCGGCAATAATTATTATGTCCTTAGCGGTCAGGAAAATCCGAAACAAAACGACTCCCTCGAGGTTTTCCGTATCACGAAGTATGATAAGAATTGGAACAAAATAAAGTCCTGCGGTCTGTATGGAGCTAACACTACAGTTCCATTCGATGCAGGCTCGGCAAGAATGACCCATAGCGGTGACCACCTGCTTGTGAGAACCTGCCACGAAATGTATAAATCAAGCGACGGCAATAATCATCAGGCTAATGTTACCATTGAAGTGGATATGCCTTCAATGACTATCACTGATTCATATACCGGCGTCATGAACGTTGATTATGGCTATGTTAGCCACTCCTTCAATCAGTTTATAAAAACCGACGGCAACCATATAGTCGCCCTCGACCATGGTGACGCTCATCCACGTTCTGCCGTTCTGGTGAAGTATAATTCTGATTTTACTACAGGCAAATTCTTCCCAAGCTATTTTGAACAGGTCAGCAATATCGACGTTGTAACATACCCTGAATATACCGCCGGTCACTATAACTATACAGGTGCGGCTATAGGCGGCTTTGATGTGTCATCATCAAGCTATATCGTGGCACAGAGTACAGTTGAACTTGATTATATCAATACGTCAGAAACACGAAACGTCTACGTTTCTGCTGTTTCAAAGGATCTTTCCACAAACAAGCTCAATAAGATAACTTCTTATGCAGAGGGTACAGCTTCAGCTTCTGCTCCACAGCTTGTGAAGATAAATAATAACAGCTTTTTGCTATTGTGGAGCAGAGATACAAAGGTAAGCTGTGTGAAGCTAAACGCTGACGGCACAGTAAACGGCAGTATACACACCTTTGAGGGAAGCCTTTCAGATTGCCAGCCTGTTATCAAAAACGGCAGAGCAGTTTGGTATGTTTACGATAAAAATAACGTGACCTTCAACTCCCTGAACCTTTCAAATCTTGATGATATAAAGACGGTTGACGTCAAAACAGGTCATGACTACGAAACAAAGTACGCATCAAAAACTGACGGCACTGTAACACAGACCTGCAAGTCTTGCGGTTATGTGAATAAGTTCACAGTTCCGACCTCTACCACCGTTTATTGGCGCACAGACCTTTCGAATACGTCCTTTTCAAGCGTATTGAGCAAAACTCAGTTCAGTGTGGGCGACAGCATTGATTTCTGGCTTTATGACGATACAGACTACACAGTTGAATTTTCTGATCGCAGCATGGTAAGTGTAAATAAGCTTGAAAACTATGCTAATGATATCAGACGTATCACATTCAAAAACGGCGGTTCACTCACTGTAAAAATTTATCCTACATACAATCCGTCTGTAGCAAAGACATACAAACTCACCTGCGGATGCACGAGCCACACATATGGCAGTGCTGTTATCACAAAACAGCCTACCTGCACATCAGAAGGTACAAAAACAAAAACTTGTACGCAGTGCGGAGCAACAGTAACAGAAACAATTGCAAAGCTTTCCCACAGCTATACAACCACGGTTGTTGCACCTACTTGCACTACTAACGGCTACACTCTCCACAAGTGTTCTGTTTGCGGTACTTCATACAAGGACAGCACAACTAAGGCAACAGGTCACAGCTACGGAAATTCTGTTGTAACAAAACAGCCGACCTGCACATCAGAGGGTACAAAAATAAAGACTTGCACAAAGTGCAATGTGACAGTTACAGAAAAGCTTCCTGCAAAGGGTCACACTGCAGTTACCGACAAGGGCTACCCTGCTACTTGCACCACCGCAGGCAAAACAGACGGCTCACATTGCTCAGTTTGCAATACTGTTATCAAGGTTCAGACAGTGATAAATGCCACAGGTCACAAGTCAAGCGGTTGGATAGTCGACAAAGCGGCTTCTATCGGAGTTAAAGGCTCAAAGCACAAGGAATGTACAGTCTGCAAGAAAGTCCTTGAAACGGCTGAGATCCCTGCACTTTCAAGAATTAGCATTTCAAAGGCAAGCGTGACACTTTCCACTTCGACCTACGCTTATGATGGCAAGGCAAAAACTCCGTCCGTTAATGTAAAGGTCAATGGAAAGACTTTGAAAAAGGATACTGATTACACTGTTTCGTACAGCATCAACACCAAGGTAGGAACAGCAAAGGTCACTATCACAGGCAAGGGCAATTACACTGGCTCAGTTTCTAAGACCTACAGTATCAAAAATAACTTCAAGAAAGCCACAGTTTCGAGCATTTCCACAAAGGCTTTCACTGGCAAGAACATCACTCAGAGCATTACTGTTAAATACAATGGCAAAACATTGAAAAAAGGCACTGACTACACAGTTTCATACTCTAACAACAAGAACATAGGCACTGCCACTGTAAAAATCACAGGAAAAGGCTCTTACACAGGCACTATCACAAAGACGTTCAAGATAAATCCTGCCAAGCAGGAGATACAGAAGCTCACGGCAAAGTCAAAGGCATTCTTTGTGGACTGGGCGCAGAAAGGCTCTGCTACCGGATATGAAATTCAGTATGCCACCAACTCAAAGTTCACAAGTGCAAAGAAAGTTACCATAACAAATAAAAAGACCGATACCAAGACGGTTTCTAAGCTTTCGGGCAAAAAGAAATACTATGTTCGTGTTCGTTCTTACACAACTGTAAAGGGTACTAAGTATTATGGTGCTTGGTCGGCTTCAAAGAGTGTTACTACTAAGAAGTAATTTTTATCGTTTATGAAAACTCCCCCGTGCAGAGGTTTTCTGCATGGGGGAGTTTTTTAATCGTCAAAATTATCGGATTTGTTGTAAAAAACGATGTTGAATATCATAGATTTCCAAAAAGTACAATATTCTTTCATTAACCATTAACCAAATATTTACCGTAAAATAGAGGTAAATATGACAAAAAGCCTTGCTTTTTGCGAATGAATGTGATATAATTATAAACAAAGTATATATTTTTATGGTGGGAGAAAGTTTGATTGACACATATTGTTGGCTTATATAAAAAATACCGCAACTTTATTCTCTATGCTCTTTTTGGTTTAGTCGCTGCAGTCATAGATTATGTTATCAGTGCAATTTTCATACATTTTGCCGTTTTTGATAAACCTGAGATATGTAGCCTTATTGGTAATGTCTGTGGGTTTATTTTTACGTTTATGACAAATACGCTTGTAAATTTCAAAAAACGCAGTGAGTATATGAAGACCTTTGCTTCATACGCAACCATATGTATCGCAGGCTCGCTTATATCTACCCTGCTGATACATCTGCTTAAATCGAGTATGAATATTTATATTTTGAAATTTGTGGTAATGATATTTGTATGCCTGCTGCAATACTTTCTAAACAGAACGATAACTTATAAGAATTGAGTGATAAATAATGGCTATAAGCGCAGTACTTCTTGCTTACAAAGAAGCAGAAAATTTAAAGGTACTTCTTCCGAAGATAAAGCAACAGCTTGATAAGATCGGCGAAGAATATGAGATCATAATTGTTGATACTATGAAGTCCCTTGATGACACACCTGCTGTGTGCAAGAAATTTGGAGCGAGATATGTAAACCAAAGACTTCCGCATTTTGGAGGAGCTTTCAGAACAGGTATCAAGGCGGCACGTTATGATAAATTTCTCATAATGGACAGCGACGGCTCGCACAACCCCATATACATACCTGACATTTATAAGAAATTTGTCAGCGGCGCTGACGTTGTTATAGGCTCTCGTTATGTCAAAGGCGGAAAGACAAACGATTCAAAGGTCTCTATAATAATGTCCCATATCCTTAACTTTGTTTTCAGAATAATAACCGGAATAAAGGCAAAGGATATTTCCACAGACTTTCGTATGTATGACACAAAGCAGCTTAAAGCCGTTAAGCTCACCTGTCAAAATTATGATATTTTGCAGGAAGTGCTGCTTAAAATGAAAATAAACAACCGCAAATTGGTTGTAAAGGAAACGCCAATAGTCTTTGAAAAACGTCTTTATGGCGAATCAAAGCGTCAGCTTTTCAAATTTATTCTAGGGTATGTAAAAACATTATTTATGTTGATAGGAGTCAGGATAAATGCCAGCTTTAACAAAAACAGACAAAAGTGACAACTCAGATGTTATCAGCAAATCAATAGCTTTTTTTAATCGCTATGGCATTTTAATATTGGCTCTTGTAATGCTTGCAGTATCAGTTATACATATACTACCGCCTTTCAATGCAGACATAATAAACTATGACAGTTCCTATCAGTATTTTTTAACCAAACACAGTTTAAGCGATATCATGAAACTTCTGCCGGAGGACTACAGTCCTCCCCTTTATACCTTGCTTCTTAAACTTTGGACCTACATATTCGGCAGTTCACTTCTAGCAATGAGGTCATTTTCCATATTAATAATATGGGGATTGATATTCCTTGCAGCATTCCCTGTCCGTGCAGCCTTTGGCAAACGTGCATCAGTCATATGTATGCTGCTTTACACGCTTTCTTATGTCAACTTTTTACTCGTTCCTGAGATACGTCCAACTGTACTTGCTTATTTTCTAACAGCAGCTTGTGCTATTTATATGTATCTGGCACTGTTTAAGGGCTATCATTATGCCTATATCTGCATGACAGTTTTCGCTATCCTTGGAATGTATACTCACAATGTATCAATGCTTGCGGCATTGTCTTTCTACATAGTTTCTTTTGCCTTTACTACTATTTCAAAGCAAAAGAAGAAAACTCTTTATTTCTTCCTTAGCGGAGTTGTCTGCGCATTAAGCTATTGCCCTTGGCTGATAGTTGTAATGAAGCAATTTTCAAATGTTAAGAAAAACTATTGGGCAAATTCCATAATTTCAAGTAGCCTTGTTATAGATTGGACATATGATATTCACTTTGGTTATGCAAGCGGACTTGTCACTTACCTGATATTCATTTTTATCGCCATAATGTTGCTTATCCATGTGGTAAAGATGCGTAACTGCAAAACCTTAAATGATATCCGCAAAAAGCTTGCACCTCACCGTGCCGAGTTTGTAAGTGTTCTCTACTGCGGACTCATGTATGTTGCTCCTATTATCACTCTAATTTTGTTCACTCGCCTTGTTTACCCTATCATCGCCACCAGATATTTTTATATTTTAAGCTCTCTTATGGTAATATTGCTGTCAGTAGTGATAGGCAAACTTTTTGATACCAAGCTTTTCTTAGCTTGTATCGTGCTGTTTATTGTAAGCTTCTGCATTAATTTCGGCAATGTTAAAAGTCAATTGGATAGCTCTGATTTTTCTGATATGATAGAAACTATCAAAGAAAACGGAGATGATGATATTGCTTTTCTTCATTTACATGAATGGTCGCTTGGAATAATGATGTATTATTTTCCTGATGCAGAGCATTATGTATGCGATGATACATGGTGCGTACTCAACACTCTTGACGTTTTCCCTACTGAAGTAACTGATATCGGAAGCATTGATAACATAAACAAATACAGCAAAAAACTGTTTATTTTCGGAGATCTGTTCCCTGATTCGCCTTATGAGCTTGATGACCATTTCAACTCAAAAGACGATTATGATGTAACTTATCTTGGAATGTTTACTGAACCTTATACATACAAGAACACATGGAGATTATATTATGTCACTAATAAAACTCAAAGCACAAATACAAAATAATCTACTTCTGATAATACTGTTTGTAATAGTCAGCCTTATAGAAATATTTGCGATATTTCCGCTTATGTTTTCAAACAGCATAAACTATGACAGCACATATCAGTATGCTCTTACTCAACATTCTTTTTCAGAAATATGGCGCTTGATACCCTATGATTACAGCCCGCCTTTTTACGCCGTAGCACTCAAGGTTTTTGTTGTGATATTTGGCAACAGTCTCATTGTGATGCGCTGTTTTTCAATCATCGCAGTTATCGGAATGTATTTTATAGCTGCATTTCCTGTAAAAAGGATATTTGGCAGAAATTCAGCTATTGCAGCACTTCTTATAACATTTTTTTCACCGCCAATCTTTTATCAAATCCATGAAATAAGACCGACTATTTTCGGAATGTTCTTCTTTATGGGTGCGGCTGTGTATATGCTTTATGCCTACAGCCTTGAAAAGAAACATGGCTATGTATGCACTGTTATCTTTTCTATACTTGCAATGTATACACATAACATTGCCCTTGTTGGTGTGTTCGGTGCATTTGTGGCTGTACTGCTGTTTTCTCTTTTCACACGAAATTTAAAAAAATTCAAAAAGTTCCTTATTTGCGGAGTTATATGTGCGTTAGCATATATTCCATGGTTGACTATGCTTTTCAAGCAAATATCAAATGTACAAGAGCATTACTGGGTATCTCAATTTGACACAAGAGATGCTCTGGATTGGACATTTAAACAAATGCTTATCAGCGGTGGTATTACTGTTACGTTTAAGCTCATCTTTTCCTTGCTATTATTCTCCGTTTTACTCAGACATATCAAACCGAAATCAATAAAAAAAGCCAAAACATTCAAAGAAATTTTTGCCCTTGCAGATAAGAAAACAGTCTATAGAGATTTTTTTCTTCTTTTGTTATTTCTGCTAATACCATTTTTGATTTTAACACTAATAAATTTGTTCTTTACTAACCTTGCATCTAAGCGATATTATTATATTTTAGGCACAGTATGGCTTGTACTTGTAGGCGTGCTATTAGGGCGTTTTGGAAACAAAATATTATCTACACTGATTCTTATAGTTATGTGTACCAATTTGATTTATTCAGCTAATTCTACTATACAAGATATCAATAAAGCCGATATGGATAAAATAGCGTCTGATCTTAACAAACAAAACCCAGATGGAAATATTGCATTTCTTCATCTTCATGAATGGACCATTGGAGAAATGTCATATTACTTTCCTAATGCCACTCATTATGTTTGTGATCAAACATTTACAGTTCTTAGAACATATGACGTTTTTCCAGTCAATATCGTGAATATTGGTGACATTTCAAACATATATGACTATACTAACGATTTTTATATATTCACAGATGAATGGTCATTTAATTCTACGATCCCAATTTACACATTTGAAGAATTAATGGGTAATGACAATGACACAACAATAACAGATCTGCATACATATCATATAGCATATAATGTTGCAGCGAAACAAATGACGCTTGCTATAGCACATCATAATAAACAATAAAGGAAAGAGTATGAAATGAATATTATCCTGCTTTCAGGCGGAAGCGGACAGCGCTTATGGCCGCTGTCTAACAGCATAAGAAGCAAACAGTTTCTCAAATTATTCAAAACGAGCAATGATTCCTATGAATCCATGGCACAGCGTGTCTATCGTCAGATAAAAAGCGTTTCACCAGATGTGGGAGTAACTATTGCAACAGGCGAAGACCAGGTAAGCACCATAAAAAACCAGCTTGGTGATGATATTGATATCTGCATCGAGCCATGCAGACGTGATACATTTCCGGCAATAGTGCTTGCAGCGACATATCTTCATGATATAAAAGGCATTGGTCTATCTGAAAGCATAGCCGTTTGTCCTGTTGACCCATATGTACATGATGACTACTACAAAGCAGTTATCTCACTTATGAAAAGCATAGAAACTGTCAGCAAAAAGCTTATGCTTTTAGGCGTTGAGCCAACTTATCCAAGTGAAAAATACGGCTACATTATTCCTGAAAATGATTACAGCATAAGTTCAGTTAAAAAGTTTGTGGAAAAGCCTGATAGGATATCTGCTGAAAAATACATTGAGCAGGGTGCACTGTGGAATGCAGGTGTGTTTTCATTCTCACTTGAATACATAATTGAAAAATCCCACGAACTTATAGAATATTCCGATTATTATGACCTACTTGAAAAATATGAAAGTCTTGAAAAGATAAGCTTTGACTATGCCGTATCAGAAAAAGAAACAAACATAGACGTTATGAGATATAAAGGCGAATGGCGAGATGTAGGAACATGGAACATGATGTCGGAGGTCATGTCTGAAAATGTCAAAGGTAATGCGCTTCTTGATGATAAATGTGAAAACACCCACGTTATAAATGAACTTGGCATTCCACTTCTTTGTATGGGCTGTAAAAACATGATAGTTGCAGCGAGCAATGACGGCATACTTGTTTCTGATAAGGAAACCAGCGGATACATGAAACCATATGTGGAAAAGCTGGGAAATATGGCAATGTTTGCGGAAAAATCATGGGGTACTTTTACATTGCTTGATGTTCAGCTAAATTCAATGACAGTAAACATATACCTGAAAGAAAACCATTCCATGAAATATCACAGTCACGAACAGCGCAGTGAGATATGGACGATAGTTTCAGGAAACGGATATGTTGTTGTGGACGGCGAGAAAAAGTTAGTAAAAACCGGAGACACCATTTCAGTTTCAAAGGGTGCAAAACACCTTATCCATGCCCAGACAGATATGAACATTATTGAAATACAGATAGGCGAGTCTATCAGCGTAAAGGACAAGCACATATTCTTAGAAACATTTTAGAAATATCATGGAGGATAATATGAAAAAGGCCTTAATAACAGGAATTACAGGACAAGACGGCTCTTATCTTGCAGAACTACTTATTAGCAAAAATTATGAAGTTCACGGCATTGTTCGCCGTTCTTCTGTTTCAAACACCGAAAGAATAGATCATCTTATAGCTGAAAACGCTGTAACACTGCATGACGGCGATCTTTCCGACTCGTCAAGCATTATCAGGATAGTGAATGAAGTACGTCCCGATGAAATATACAACCTTGCGGCACAAAGCCATGTACAGGTATCCTTTGACGCAGCCGAATACACAGGCGATGTAGACGCACTTGGCGTATTGAGAATACTTGAAGCAGTACATATGCTCGGCATGGATAAATCCTGCCGAATTTATCAGGCATCTACTTCTGAACTTTTCGGCAAAGTGGAAGAGTGTCCACAAAGCGAAACAACACCATTTCATCCATACAGCCCATATGCAGTTGCAAAGCAGTATGGCTATTGGATGATAAAACAATATCGTGAAGCATATGGAATGTTTGCCTGCAACGGTATTCTTTTCAACCACGAATCAGAGCGTAGAGGTGAAAATTTTGTTACCAGAAAGATAACAATGGCAGCAGGCAGAATAGCCTGCGGACTCCAAGATCATCTTGAACTAGGCAATCTCAACGCTCTAAGAGATTGGGGATATGCTAAGGATTATGTAGAATGTATGTGGCTCATGCTCCAGCAGGATAAACCAGATGACTTTGTAATAGCAACGGGTGTTCAGCACACTGTAAGAGAATTTACTGAGCTTGCCTTTGCCAATAATGGTATCAAGATAGAATGGCAAGGAAATGGTATTGATGAAAAGGGTTATGACGCAAAGACTGGTAAAATGCTTGTTTGCGTAAATCCAAAGTGGTTCAGACCTACCGATGTTGTAAACCTCCTCGGCAATCCTACCAAGGCGCGCACTGTTCTGGGCTGGGATCCGCTGAAAACAAGCTATGAACAGCTTTGCGCTATTATGTCAAAGCACGATCGCCAGCTAGCCGAAAAAGAGGCGACACAGAAATTAATGATACGATAAAGGTGGTGCGGCTATGACAGGCGTAGTACTGATATTTGGTGTTTCAGGCTTTGTAGGCGGATATCTTGCTAAAGAATTTTGTAGCTTTGGATATAAAGTCTATGGCTGTGATATATCAGAAAGTTCTGATATTGCAGATCAAGTAACATTCATTCCTTGTGATATTCTTGACCAAGTTCAGGTAAGAAAAGTCATATCTGAAACAAAACCAATGTATATTGTTGACCTTGCGGCAATAAGCAGCGTCAGCTATTCTTGGAAAGAGCCTGCAAAAACTATGGCTGTAAATGTAGAGGGAGCACTGAACATATTTGAATCAGCAAAAGAGATAATACCCAATACCAAAATATTGGTCATAGGCTCAAGCGAAGAATACCACCAGTCTGATGATCCTATCAATGAAGAATTTTCTCTTGACTCATGCAGCCCGTATGGATTATCGAAAATAACTCAGGAACGATTTGCAAAACTATACAGAGAACAATATGGCATGAAAATATACTGTGTCAGGGCATTTAATCATACTGGTGTTGGACAATCCGACAGATTTGTTATACCAAGCTGGTGCAGGCAAGTGGCGCTATTATCTGCAAAAAAAGAGAATGGCAATATCATTGTAGGAAACATTGACGTATATCGTGACTTTAGCGATGTGCGTGACGTAGTAAGAGCCTACAGAATGATACTTGAAAGCGAAAAAAGTAAAACCATATATAACGTAGGCAGCGGAAAAGCCACAAAACTAAAAGATATTCTCGACTATATAGTTTCTCTTTCGTCTTGCAAAATAAGTATCGAAATAGACCCTTCTCTTGTGCGTAATGGTGAAAATGCCAAGATATACTGTTGCAATGAACTTATAAGAAAAAATCTTGGCTGGTATCCACAATATGACATTTCCGATACTGTTAAGGATATTTACGAATACTACTACAATATGTTTACTTAATCAAAAAAACAGATCAAGCACTGTGCTTGATCTGTTTTTTATATTCGATCTTATTACTTCCTCTTAGAAACCACCATAGCTGCACCTGCAAGTGCTGCTAGACCTATACTTATGCCCATTGCCGCATCTGTATTAGGGTTTGTGGTGCTGTTAGGATTTGTCGTTGTCTTTGATGATGAAGCCGCTGCGCTGCTGTCATTTGATGCTTCAGAAGAAGCCTCGGAAGATGACTCCTCTGCTTTGCTCTCGCTGCTCTCCTCACTTGACGACTCCTCAACAACGTTATTGAACTCAACATCGTCGTCCTTTGTCATTTCGTCAACGCCGTCGTTAACCAACTCAACTCTCTCCCAGCCGTAAATGCCTTCAATAGCATTTGTAAGCTCATCAGCTGCTGTCTTCTGTGAAACAGCTGATGGGTGATAGTCAACTGCATAACCATTGTTTTCGCTGTCCTGAACGCTGAACTCGAAAACTGATACCTTGCTGTCGCCTGTTTCAGTCTTATAAGTGTCAACTGCATCTGTAATAGAAGGATAAAGCTCCTGTCCCATAATACCGAGTGTACAAAGTATCTCAGAATTTGGATTCTTAGCTCTTATCTCCTTGAGGAAATTTACATAGCCCTTTTCAAACTCAGCACACTTATCAGGGTCACCCTTTGTGTATGAGTTATCGTTTGTACCAAGATTTACAACGATAAGCTCAGGCTGATACTGTGAGAAATCCCAATCATAATTAGCTGTCTGTTCACCGTCGAACCAGCTCCATGTAAAGCAGAACTTATCATAGAAATTTGGCACAAGCAGTGCGTCATTTATCTTGCCGTTGCCTGAATAACCAGAGATCACACCTGCTCCGCTTACTGATACAAAGCTGTAGTCAGCGCCAAAATTCTGTGCTGCCTTGTAAGCATATGTCTTTGCGGCGTTCTCGTTGTAGATAGAAAATGACTTTCCAAGTGGATCGTCAACGCCGTATCCACAAGTGATAGAGTCACCAATAAACTCGATAGAATGCTTTGCTGCCTCTGTTGGCTGTGGCTTGCCGTCTACCTCAAAGCTGTCAATTGCGATAACGCTCTGTGCAGCTTCTGAAAGCTTTATGAGCTTAACTGTGCTTTAGCCCTCAGGAAGCTCTACCTCAACTGCGTTTGTCTTCTTATTTTTTATGTAGCCCTGCTTAACAAGCTTGCCGTTTACAAATACACCAATTCTTGCCTCACCTACGCTGCCGTTTACATTGAAAACAGCCTTTGTGCCTGTGCATTTGAACTCGATACCGCTTGCAGAATAGCCAAGTATCGTTGTGTCGCCCTTTCTGTAAGTACGACCGATAAGCTTAACATTGTCGCTTGTTGCCTCATAAGAGGTGAGCTTGTCCGTTGCTTCCGTATCTGCCATGACTGTCATTCCCATGCAGCCTGCTGCAATTGCCGCAGCACAGAAGCCTGCCAAAAACTTCTTCATACTATGATTTCCTCCGTTGTTTAATTTTTTTGTATCTTTTGCCTTAATATTTCTCGATCCAATAATTTAATTATACTCTATCTGCAAGATATATACATTAATTTATTGTTAATGTTTATTCGTCATTTTATTAACAGGACTGCTAGATATTCTTTATCCTCTTATAAACCACAGCTGACAGCGGTGGACAGACGAAACTGCCTGAAACGGGCTGTTTGTTCATCTTGCCACTTTCATCAAGCCTGAGATAAAAGCTTCCCTCTGGCAGACCGAAGCCCCTGTTCTCGTAGTAAGGATTAAGTGCAATAACATAGCATTCTCCGTCTTTTTCAAGCTTCCAACTTACGCAGTTCCAATCGTCATTGTGCATAAAATGAAGATGTGCGTTCACGTCCTCTTTAGTATACATTCGGAAAAGCGGACTTCCCTTTCTCAGCCTTATAAGAGCCTTGTAATACTCAAAGACCTCTTTATATTCAAGCTTCCTGTTCCACTTTATGGAGTTAGTGTAGTCAGGCGCATTGTAGCTGTCATGGGAATAGATGTTCACATCATTAGGCTCTTCACCCTCTTTAAGTATCCTCGGCTTTGATCTAAGGAAATCCTGACCAAGCTGTATGAACGGCATGCCCTGTGAAAGTATCACTATCGCCGCCGCAAGCTTATCCATTTTTATCCTTACGCCCTCACTGTCATTCTTTGCCGATATACAAAGCTTGTCCCACAAAGTATTGTTGTCATGAGCCTCACAGTAATTCACCGCCTGAGTAGGTTCAAAAGCCCAGCAAGCTTCTTTTGCGTCATTTATCTGATAGTGTGGCACAGAGCCGACTATACCACGCCTTAGGGTAGAAGCCGCATTTCTGTTTCCGCTGACAAAGCCCTTGTCATATGGATTGAAAGTACCGCCCTTAATGGAATCTCTGATGTTATCGTTGAAAAGTCCAACTCTTCCGAACTGATATGAGTTCCATTTATATGCAAGTCT
>OHHD01000287.1_pt1 | contig 13842 bp, 10 predicted proteins | sample 1567941 | NCBI WGS metagenome assembly OHHD01 (sample SAMEA3879514, study PRJEB24766) | human gut metagenome | biome: human-associated habitat; feature: feces | place: USA | collected 1985/1987 | reverse complement strand
TAAAAAAAAGTATGATATAGAATATATTATTTTGCCCAAATGCCACAGTTGTGATATTTGATGCCCACTACAATTGAATAACAACTTTTAACACACAGGAGAAGATTTATTTGGAAAAGAAAAAATTCAGAATCAGCGGAAAGCTGATATTTAATCTCGCTGTTGTGGCAATCTCGATTTATCTGATCATCTACTTCTTTGTTTCGGAGGACGGTCTGATCGACTTGCTCAAAAAGCCTGACGGCTGCAATATGCTGATTATCCTTGCGGCTTTGCTGATTTATGATTTGAACATCCTTGTTGACGCTGTTGTCACGCTGATATATGTGCGGTCAAAGTATGAGGATTTCAGTTTTATTGAGGCTTTGAAGGTCGCATTTGTCGGAGTATTCTTCAGTGCGATTACACCGTCAAGTACAGGCGGACAGCCTATGCAGCTTTACCTTATGTCAAAAAAGAACATAAGCGTAGGTTTCGGTTCGGCTTGTATGACGCAAAAGTTCATTGTGTATCAGATAGTAATGACCGCTGTCAGCGTTATTGCTGTTATCACAAGGTTCAACTATTTCAGCGATGCTTTTACAAACATCTGGTCAACACTTTTCATTATTTTCGGATTTACCGTTCAGCTTGCAATGACGGCTTTGTTCCTGCTTGTTTCATTCAGCCACAAGGTTACAAACAAGCTCATCAATCTTATTTATAAGATTATGAAAAAGTTCAAGTTCATTAAAAATCCCGAAAAAAAGGTTGAAAGACTTCACAAAGAAGTTGATATGTTTCACGACACAAACAAACAGCTTTTTTCAAGCGTAAAACGGCTTGTTGTGATTTATGTGCTTGTATTTATACAGGTGCTTTTAATTCTTTCAATCCCATACCTCATCTATGTTTCATTTGGAATGGCTCCGATTGCAAGAGCGGCAGGTCAGCCGACACTGTCATTTTACGATTCAATCTGCATTCAGTCATTCGTGCTGTTTACGGCAAACCTTATCCCGCTCCCCGGTGCATCGGGCGGTGCGGAGCTTGCATTCACAATGTACTTCGGTTCGTTCTTCAAAATCGGTGCAATAAGCAAAATCAAGCCGGCAATCCTTATGTGGAGATTCATTACATACTACGGAGCAATCCTGATTTCTGCCCCGTTCTCCTACTTTACAAAGGGTAAAAGGCGTGACGATGAAATAAAACAAATTGAAGAAGAACTTGAAACGGAAATGGATAACAAAAAACCGGAAGAAAAGTAACTCAGTAGTATTTTCATAAATATCTCTTTCAAAAAACGGAGCAGACACAATTCAGTCTGCTCCGTTTTTTGCTGTATGACAAACCGTTACCCATTTTTTACGGTCAATTGTTGGGAACAATTTGTAGCGGCGAACCGTGTTCGCCGCTACAGTATATCATCAAACATTCTGTTTAAGGCAGGTTTTCAGGTCATCTTCTGCGTTGCTGATTGGACGCAAGCCGAATGTTTCTGACAAATACTGCAACACATTCGGGCTTAAAAATGCAGGGAGTGTCGGGCCGAGGTAGATATTCTTTATTCCGAGGCTTAAAAGTGCCAGCAAATCGGCAACCGCCTTTTGCTCATACCACGAAACAATCAGCGACAACGGCAAGCCGTTTACATCTGTATCAAACGCATCGGCAAGTGCTACGGCAATGCAGATTGCGGAGTAAACATCGTTGCACTGACCGATGTCGAGTAATCTCGGCAAGCCGTCGATGTCACCGAATTCGAGCTTGTTAAAGCGGTATTTTCCGCAAGCGAGCGTCATAATTATGCAGTCTTTCGGCACTTTTTCAGCAAACTCCGTGTAGTAATTTCTGCCCGGTCTTGCACCGTCACAACCACCAATAAGGAAAAAGTGTCTGACTTTTCCGCTTTTGACGGCCTCGACAATTTTATCGGCATATGAAAGCGTAGCGTGATGACCGAATCCCACAAGAATTTCGTGCGGTTCAACATCTTCTTTAAAACCTCCGAGTTCAATTGCCTGCTGAATAATTTCGCTGAAATCTTTGTCGCCGTTTTCCTTTTTGCCGATGTGCTTAACACCCTCCCAGCCGACAACATTTGTACTGTAAATTCTGTCTTTGTACGAATCTCTCGGCCGCATAAGGCAGTTTGTCGTCATAAGAATACAACCGGGGATATTGTCAAACTGCTTTTGCTGATCTTGCCATGCACCGCCGAAATTGCCGATAAGATGCGGATATTTTTTTAAACCGTCATAGCCGTGACACGGCAGCATTTCGCCGTGAGTATAAACATTTATGCCCTTGCCCTTTGACTGTTCAAGGAGCATTTCAAGGTCTTTCAAATCGTGACCCGACACAATAATAAACGGACCTTTTTTGATGTGAACATCAACCTTGTGCGGTGACGGATTGCCGTAGGTTTCAGTGTTTGCTTCATCAAGTTTTTTCATAACTTCAAGAGCATTTTCACCCGTTCTCATCGTCATTCTGATAAGCTCCTCAACCGTGAGCGAATCATCCGTTGTCGCCTCAAGTGCAGTGATGTAAAAATCGTCAACCTGATCGCTGAAATAGCCGAGTTCACGAGCCTGATGACCGTAGGCGCTTATGCCTTTGAGACCGTAAACAATTGTCTGTCTTAAAGAGCGGATGTCGGGGTCAAGCGACTTTTCGTACATAATTCCCGCAAGCGGTGCGTCTTTGAGCATTTCCGACTTTGTTTCGGGAAGATTATAGGTTGCGTGCAGAGTATGATTTTTGATTTCGCCCACAACTTCACGAAGTTTTTCCTTGATTTGCTGAGATTCACGCAAAAGCGACACATGCATATCGGCATCAAAGTTTACATTCGTCAGCGTTGTAAAAAGGCAGTTTTCCACAAAGCGAACAATGTCCTTGTCAATGTGCTGACCTTTTTCAATAAGCACCTTGCCGTAACAGCTTATGCCCTTCAGCTGAAAGATAAGTAAATCCTGAAGATTTGCAATTTCGGGAGTTTTTCCGCAAACACCGAGCCGTGTGCAACCCTTTCCGTTCGCAGTCTGCTCACACTGATAGCAAAACATCTCATAACCCAAGTCCATATTATTACTCATAAAAATTACCTCCGAAACATTCTGCAAATATTATCTGCAAATTTTCGGAGGTTTATTCTTAATTTTGATATTCTGTTTTAAAGATTTGCAAAAACCTTTGTGCCTTTATTCTTAATCCAAAACCAAACCGGAAGGCTGATGAGGATAAAATAAAATGCTGTGCAGGCGAGGAAAATTTCTGTCGAAATTTCAATTTCAAAGCTGAGAAGAACCGGATACGCAATAGCAGGTACGCATACGGCAAGGACTGAAATCAACAATGAAAGCATAACGCTTGCACTCTGTTTTACTGCCTCAGCGGTTGTATTCCAGTCAAGCTTTGGCTTTTTCAGGTCAAACATAAGTCCGAGAAGTCCCGAGAACAACGAGAAAATTATCGGAATAAGAATTGTGATAATAATATTAACCGGTTTCATTCCGAGCATTATTGAGAGAACAACCGAGGGTACAAGTGAAACAATGCCGTTTACAATAAAGTGAAGTTTCAGCTTTTGCGTAAGCACCTGCAACGGTGATACAGGAAGCGACTGCATAATCCAGAGGTTCTTTGCCTCCATTGAAATTGATGCCGCAGAAATCGGTCCAATTGAAATCACAAAGGCAATCACAAGTGGAAGATATACTGAAATCATTTCAATCAATGTACTTGGAAATTGCTTCAGCGTATTAAGCTGGAACACCGCATAAATTGTTCCGCCTACCATAATTAACGCACTGAGTCCGCTGTTAAGCATATAGGTCGCGTTGCCTGTGAACATCATTCTTTCTTTGCGTAAAAGCGCCTTTGATGCAGAACTTACTTTCAGGGTTTTCTCCTTATACACGGCTTTCTTCGCACCCTTTTTCGCTGTTGCAAGCTTTATGAAGCTGTGAGAAAGCACCGCATAAACAATTGCAAAGAACGCAATAATTACGACAGCAACACCAAAAAGCGGCAACAAGTCGCCCGATGCGCCAAGTCCTGTGAGATAAAGCGGATATGCACTGTCCATTATATTTGCACCGATGCCAATTGAATTTGCAGCGAGTGTTTTTACAAGGTCCTCTGCCTGATAATAAAGGTAAAAATACAGTGCAAAGAAAACAAGTGAAAATACGATTGTCACAACATTTTTATGTCTTGTCCTTGATGTTACAAATGCAATCAGCCAGCCGAGAATGCACGAAACGCTCAGGCTTAAAAGCGGAACTAAAAGCAGAATCACAATCTGACTTACTACAAGCGAAACCGAAACAGACGCATTTATTGCATAGGCCGCAAAAGCAGGGACCTGTACAAGTGCACAAAAGAGAAGATTTTGTGCATACAGTGGCAACATTCTGCAAAAGAGAATACTGCGAGGCGGAATAGGCATTGAAAGCAAAAGTTCATTATCCTTTGCCTCATAAAGCTGTGAGAGCGAAAGGAAAATACAGCCTATTGTGCTGATTACAAACGACGCACCCATAACATAGAGAAAATACAACCAACTGAATCCCGATGTTGCAAGCATAGGTGCCATCATGCTGAACATATTGTAGAACATAAATGCAAATACAACACCGACAAAAGCGAGAAGAGCAAGATAAACAGCTGGTGAGTTAAATGAACTTTTTTTGCCGTTCTTTTTCTTGTTTGACGAATTTGCGGTGTACCGTGCAAGTGCCTTTTGAAATTGGAGTTTAATTAAGGTTTTAAGCATCTTTCTCCTCCAGTTCAAGGAATACATCTTCAAGCGAATCATCGCCCTTGACCTCATCCATTGTACCCGACTTGATAAGTTTACCGCTTTTGATGATAGCAACCTTGTCGCAAAGCTTTTCGGCAACTTCAAGCACATGGGTTGAGAAGAAAATTGCACCGCCGTTATCGCACATCTCTCTCATCAAAGTTTTGAGAAGGTGGGATGATTTTGGGTCAAGACCTACAAACGGTTCATCCATAATGATAAGCTTGGGGTTATGTATGAGTGCGGAAACAATTGCAAGTTTTTGTTTCATACCGTGAGAATAGCCGTCAATTGTCTGAGCAAGTGCATTTTTAATTTCAAACATTTCAGCATATTTACTGATTCTTGCCTGACGGTCAGACTGGCTGATTCCGAAAATATCGGCAATAAAATTGAGGTACTTAATACCTGTCATAAACTCATACAAATCGGGATTGTCGGGAATGTAAGCAATTTTGCGCTTACATTCGAGAGGTTTTTCTTTTACCGACACACCGTCAACATAGATTTCGCCCTCGTCAAAGTTGAGAATTCCACAGCAGGATTTGATTGTTGTTGTCTTTCCTGCACCGTTGTGTCCGATAAAGCCGTAAATCTCGCCTTTTTGAATATGAAGTGACAAATCGTCAACAGCCTTTTTGTCACCGTATTTTTTAGTTAAATGTTCTATTCTGAGCATAAGCGCTCCTCCTATAGCCAAATAAATTACGCAAATTATACTACACAAAATATTCTTGTGTCAATATGTTATAAAAATTCAACAAGTTTGAATTACAAACCAATAAATCTGCAAAATTTGGATAACAGAAACCATTTTTGACGAAATATAAAGTCCGTTGGAATATTTTGCATTACGAATCATCTTGAATATGTGCAGGAATGATTTATAATATTAGTACAGATTATTTTTTGGAGGTTCATCTTGGCAAAGTTCAAAAGAAAATATACACTCGGGGAAGAAATTTTCAACTCTGTATCACACGGAATCGGTGCAGGTCTGTCGATTGCGGGAACGGTTGTGCTTATCGTTACGGCGGCAATCCACACAAATGCGTGGGGTGTTGTCAGCTCTTGCATCTACGGTGCATCGCTCATCATACTCTACACAATGTCAACTCTGTATCATTCTTTCACAAATGAAAAGGTAAAAGCATTTTTCCGAATAATGGATCACAACACAATTTTTCTGCTGATTGCGGGAACATACACACCGATTACTCTTTACTACCTCAACGGCGTGACAGGTTGGATTCTGTTCGGAATTGTGTGGGCATCGGCAATTTTCGGAATAGTTATGAACTCAATCAACCTTGAAAAAGCAAGGATTCCGTCAATATTCTGCTACATAGGAATGGGTTGGGTAATAATCTTTGCAATAAAACCGCTTATGGAACATATGCCGTCAATTTCGGGAATCTTCCTCATCATAGGCGGAGTATTCTACACGGTGGGGATTATATTTTACGCAATTAAAAAGGTAAAATATTTTCACTCGATATGGCACTTATTCACGGTTGCAGGAAGTGTGTTTCACTACTTTGCAATTCTTCTCGGATTTTTTTGTATTTAACGAAAGCGAAAGCTGACCGCATAAAAATCCGCAGGTAAATCTTTCACACGCAAAAAAATGGGTTGCAGAAAAACCTTTCGTTTTTCTGCAACCCTAAATTTTATAAAAAGATTTGTTTAGTTTACGGGAACGCCTACGGAAACCTCTCTTACAGACAAAGCTTCCTTTGGAAGTGTGTACTTCTGCTTGTAAGCCTTGTAATCTGCGTTGTACTGAATATCATCGGAATTTTTGAGTTCGTGGAGATATTCGTGTGCGTCGTAGCCGTTGCGGTTGATTTCAATAACACCGATTGCAATGTTTGAGCAATGGTCGGAAACTCTCTCAATATTTGTGATAAGGTCAGAGAATACAAAACCGAGTTCGATTGTACAGGTACCGTTAGTAAGACGCTTAACATGGGCGTCTTTAAGCTTGTCACGCAAACGGTCGATAACCTGTTCAAGCGGTTCAACCTTTGAGGCAAGTGCAAGGTCATTATCAACAAAAGCAACAGTAGCGTTGTTGATAATTTCACGAAGTGCGTCAACCATAACGGCAAGACCTGCTTTCGCCTCTTTTGAGAACGAAATGTTCTTTTCGTGAATTTCCTGAGCAACCTTTACAATGCTTACCGCATGATCGCTGATACGCTCAAAATCACCGATTGTGTGAAGAATGAGCTGAATAGTTTTGTTGTCGTCAGCCGAAGGCTGTTTGGAACTGAGCTTTACAAGATAGGTTGAAATAACATCCTCATAGGAATCAATCATATCTTCGTTTTCATGAATTGTTTCCGCAACCTTTTCATCATAATGGTCAACAAGTTCAAGTGCGCCGAGAAGCGTACCCTCAGAAAGACGAGCCATTTTTTCAGCAAGTGACTTTGCACGCTCTGTTGCAACAGAGGGAGTGTTGAGAAAACGCTCATCGAGGAACGGAACATCCGAATCCTCTTCCTTATCCCTGATTGTAAGGCAGGCAAGCTTTTCAAGATACTTGTTGAACGGAAGAAGAATTGCAGTTGCAAGCAAATTGAATGATGTGTGGACAACCGCAATGTTCTCGGGACCTACGATATCGTCAAGAAAACCGTAGTTGATAAAGAGGTTAGAACCGTAGAACAATGCACAAATTACGAGTGTACCGATAATATTGAAGTAAAGATGTACAAATGCGGCACGCTTTGCGTTTTTCTTTGCACCGATACAGGAAATAAGTGCGGTTACGCAAGTGCCTATATTCTGTCCCATAACAATCGGGATTGCCATTGAATAGCTGATTGTGCCTGTTTTGGACAATGCCTGCAAAATACCGACAGAGGCGCTTGAGCTTTGTATAACTGCGGTCAGCAATGCGCCGGCAAGAATACCGAATACAGGGTTGTTAAAGAGTGTGAGGAAGCCTGTGAATGTCGGATCATCCGAAAGCGGTTCAACAGCCGCACTCATCTGATCCATACCAACCATAAGAATACCGAATCCGAGGAAAATTGTGCCGAGATGCTTCTTCTTTTCCGAATTACAGAACATAAGAAGAATAATTCCTACAAAGGCAAACACGGCAGAGAAAGACGACGGCTTTAAAAGCTGCATAACCAAACTGTCGCCCTCAATACCCGAAAGGCTGAGAATCCAAGAAGTGATTGTTGTGCCGACATTGGCACCCATAATAATACCGATTGCCTGGCGGAGCTTCATAATTCCCGAGTTTACAAAGCCGACAACCATAACGGTTGTTGCCGAAGAGGACTGAATCACCGCAGTAACAGCCGCACCGAGAATGAATCCTTTCATGGTGCTGTTAGTCATTTTTTCCAGAGTTTTTTCAAGCTTACCGCCGGAAAGGCTCTCAAGACCATCGCCCATTGAATTCATACCGAACAAAAAGAGCGCCAGACCGCAGAGCAGTTGTAAAACCATAAACAAATCCATAAATACATACTCTCCTTTATCATCAATAATATTAAACTAAAGTCATAGGATTGTCAATGAATTGTAAAGAATTTGTAAAGTCTGAAAGCTTGGTAATTATCTTTGAAATTTGTCAAAACGGAGTATTTTTTATGTGAGATTCGTGAAATGGTATTGTTTGAGCAATAAAAAAACGGTACTGCACAATATAGTATGCACAGCACCGCTTGAAATTTATTTTCTCTGCAAAAGATTGTAAAAATATTCACATCAGAACATTGCGGTAAATGTTGTTCCCTGTTCACTGCTTTCAAGAGAAATCTCTCCGCCGTGTCTTTCGGTAATGTGCTTGACAATTGCAAGTCCAAGACCCGTGCCGCCTGTTTCCTTTGAACGGCTCTTGTCAACACGGTAAAAGCGTTCAAACACACGCTTGTGGTGCTTTTCGGGAATACCGATTCCCGTGTCGGCAACTTTAACAAACGGATGTTCATTGTCATCGCCTGTTATGATTTTTACCGAACCGTTTTCACGATTATAACGGATTGCATTGTCACAAAGATTGTAGATAAGTTCGTAAATCTGATTACGGTTTCCGTTTATGACGGCAGTTTTTGTATCAACAGTGATTGTAATTCCGTGCTTTTCGGCATTTGAACGGAGATCCTCGGCAACCTCGGTTGCCACCCCTGCAAGGTCAACAGGGGCAAATTCTTCATCGCTGAATTTTTCGTCAAGCTGTGAAAGCTCCATAATATCGCTTATAAGAGAGAGAAGTCTGCCCGATTCCTTGTGAATTTTATTTGCAAAATTCGGGATATCATCGGGCTTTACAAGACCGCTTGCAATGATTTCCGCATAGCCCGAAATTGAAGTCAACGGAGTTTTCAGCTCGTGAGTTACATTTGCCGTAAATTCACGGCGCATTTTTTCAGCCTTTTTCTTAGCCGAAACATCAATAATAAGACAGATTGCACCGTTTTTTTCGCCGTTTGAATAAACAGGATTGGTGATAATCTGCAATGCTCTTCCTTTTACGGTTGTGTCGCCGTTTTTACTTTCGCCCGAAAGAGCCTTGTCAACGCAATCGTTAAGAACCTCGTTGCGTGAAAACGCAATCAAAGTTTTGTCGATAACACCGTCATCATCGGCACCGAGAAGCTTTGACGCCGAATAATTGCTCATAAGCACCTTTTTGTCAACATCAATAAGGATAAAGCCCTCCGCCATATTTTCGATAAGCGTTGAAATTTTATCCTTTTCAAACTGCAGTCTGCGCATCTGACGCTTGATTTGTCTTTGCTGGCTTGCAATTTTCTGTGAGAGCGGCAAAAGCTCATCATACGGCGAGCCGTTGCCGTTGTCCGCCATTTCCTTAATCGGTTCAATGATTTTCTTTGTGGAGCGCTTTGCCAGAATTGTACAGACAACAAATACACCTATCATAATTATAAGAATTGACGGAATAACAAAAAGAAAAATTCCGTAAATGCTGTCAATTGTCTTTGCAACACGGATTACAGAACCGTCTGCGGTTTTTTCTGCATAGTAGTATGTTATTTTATTCAAAGTTTCCGACATTCTGTGGCTTGAACCGTTGCCGTCCTTGATTGCCTGTTCAAATTCGGGGCGGTCGCTGTGATTCGGCATAGAATTAACATCTGTGTCAACGCTGTCGGATACAACCGAACCGTCACTTTTTATGAGAGTAACACGAAAATCGCCTATCCCGTAATATTTTGAAAGGTCGATTTCGCTGTCGGAATTATAAACGCTGATGATTTTATCGGTATATTGCCGAACCTCTGCCTCCTGTTCATCGGAGAACACAAACCAGAAAGCGGCTGTTGAAAAAACAGCCGTCAGAAGAATGGACACCACAGCGATAACCGAAAAGTTTTTTAAAAGCTTTTTACTCAGTTTCACTTTATTCCCCCGCCTTATATCCGACATTTCTCACGGTTTTGATAAGGTTTCCGCAGCTACCGAGTTTTTGCCTGAGGGTTGTAATGTGCATATCAACCGTTCTGCTCTCGCCCTCAAAATCATATCCCCACACATTGAGAATGATATTTTCACGGGTAAGCGCCATACCTTTATTTTTGAGAAGATACTTTAAAAGTTCGTATTCTTTGAAGGTGAGGTTACATTCCTCACCGCAGCTTGTTACAATGTGCTTGGAATCGTCAAAAACAATCTGACCGAGCTTTATTACATCCTGTCTGTCATCAACAGAACATCTGCGGAGGATTGCACGGACTCTTGAAATAAGCTCAAGAACGGAAAACGGTTTTGTAATATAGTCATCGGCACCCATGTCAAGGCCTTTGACCTTATCCATTTCACTTCCCTTTGCAGTAACAAGAATAACGGGAACATTTTTTGTCACTGCGTCCCTGCGCATTTTTTCAAGCACGGAAAGTCCGTCAAAATCGGGTAACATAACATCAAGAATTACAAGCTGAGGAATTTCGGCTGTACAAGCCTTAAAAAAGCTCTTGCTTTCACCAAAGCTCTGAACCTCATATCCGCTGCTTTTCATAGCATAAGATTCAAGCTCTCTGATATCGGTATCATCTTCAACAATGTAAATTAACATCTAATACTCTCCCTCAACAAATGTGTATTTAAATGCACCGCAAAGGGGCGTTTGCACTTAAATTAAAATCGGAACATCCGCCATAATTATAGACTTTTTTTGCAAAAATGTAAAGTTTAATAAAACAAAAATCAGGAGCATACAGCTATGCTCCCGTTTGTTAAGCAAAATATATCAGTCGGGCAAATCGCAGCTACCTGTAATTGAAAAAGCAACCCACTCTGCAACATTAACCGCATGGTCTGCAATTCTTTCAAGATACTTTGCAATCATAACGATATCGAGAGCCTCTGAGCCGAGTTCCTTATTCTTATGAATGAGTTCAACCGTTTCATTCTTTGAACGGTTAAAAAGTTCGTCAACGATATCATCCTGACGAGCTACCTTTTTGGCAACCTCAATATCGCTCTTAACAAAAGCGTCAATAGCCTCCGTTACCATTTTTGAGGCATTGTCTGCCATTTCCAAAATGTGAGTAAGATTGAACACCTGCTTTTTGTCCTTGATGTAAACAGACATTTCAGCAATATCAACTGCCTGATCGCCGATTCTCTCAAGGTCGGTAATCATTTTGAGTGCGGCGGAAACATATCTGAGGTCGTGTGCAACCGGTGCCTGATGAAGAAGAAGGTGCAGACATCTGCTTTGGATGGATTTTTCCGCCTCGTTAATACGATTTTCATGTTCTCTTGCGATATCAAGCAAATCTTCGCCGTCAACAATCATCTTCATTGTATTTTTGATTGCCTGTTCAACAAGACCGCCCATTTCAATAAGGCTGTCGTTAAGCTGTGTAAGCTCTTTATCAAAATATTCTCTCATTAGCCAAACCTTCCCGTAATGTATTCTTCGGTACGCTTATCCTGCGGATTTGAGAAAATTGCGTCGGTTGAATTACATTCAACCATTTCACCGAGTAAAAAGAACGCTGTTTCATCTGAAATACGCAAAGCCTGCTGCATATTATGTGTTACCATAACGATTGTATAATCGTTTTTCAGTTTAAGGCAAAGCTCCTCAATTTTACCCGTTGAAATAGGATCAAGTGCAGAAGTTGCCTCGTCCATAAGCAGAACTTCGGGTTTTACGGCAAGTGCTCTTGCAATACAAAGTCTTTGTTGCTGACCGCCCGAAAGACCGAGAGCGCTCTTTTTGAGTCTGTCTTTAAGCTCATCCCAGATTGCGGCGTCACGCAAGGATTCTTCAACAATCCGGTCAAGTTCTTTCTTGCTTTTGATTCCGTGTGTGCGAGGACCGAAAGCGATGTTATCGTAAATGCTCATCGGGAACGGATTGGCTTTCTGGAACACCATACCAACCCTTTTGCGGAGAATGTTTACATCCATATCTCCGTAAATATCCTCGTTGTCAAGGCGAATGTCGCCTGTTATCTTACAACCCTCAACAAGGTCGTTCATTCGGTTGAGCGACTTTAAAAGAGTTGACTTACCGCAGCCTGACGGACCGATGAAGGCTGTGATTCTGTTTTTCTTCATACGGATATTTACATCCTTTAACGCATGAAATTTTCCGTAGTAAAGATTCATGTTTTCTATGGTAAATTTATCCATTGTAAAATAATTATCCTTTCCTGTTACTTCTTGTTGTTTCCGAGTTTCTTTGCAACAAATGCCGAGAGTGTATTGATTGCAAAAACAAGTACAAGAAGTACAACTGCGGTACCCCATGCCTGATCTGTATGAAGTCCTTCGTTGGTAAGTACATACATATGAACGGCAAGTGACCGTCCCGAATTGAGAGGGCCTGCCGCATAGCCTGTTGCCGAACCGTACGTATAAATAAGTGCGGCTGTTTCGCCTACTATTCTGCCGACAGCAAGAATGATTCCGGCAAGAATACCGGGCATCGCACTCGGAAGAATAATTCTCATAATTGTTCTGAGCTTGCCCGAACCGAGTCCGTAACTGCCCTCACGGTATGAATCGGGAACTGTGAGAAGTGCCTCCTCGGTTGTACGCATAATTGTGGGAAGCACCATAATTGCAAGCGTGAATGCACCGGCAAGAAGTGAATAACCCCAGTTAAGGGCATACACAAAGAAAAGCATACCGAAAAGACCGTAAACAATTGACGGAATACCGGCAAGGGTTTCTGCCATTGTTCTGATTACCTTAACAAGCTTGTTGCCACGCTTTGCATACTCGGCAAGATAGATTGCCGCTCCCACACCGAACGGTACGGAAATTATAAGGGTTACAAGCGTAAGAACAATTGTGTTGATAATTGACGGCATACACGATACATTGTCGCTGTTGTACTCAAGTGAGAACAGCTCGGGGGTAAGGTTCGGAACACCTCGCACAAGAACATAGACAATGATAAATATGAGAGCCGCCGCTGAAAGTGCCGCCGCAAGACCTACAAGAATGAGCAGTACAAGTGAAAGGGGCTTTCTTTTGTAGGCTTTCATTCTCTGTTTAAACGATACTTTGTTGATTGCCTTAATCTGTGACACATCAACCAAAGCGGCATCGTTTTTTATGTTATCGCTGTTAGCCACGCTTTTCACTCCTACTCTTTATAGCCTGCATTGAAAGTGTGATGAGCAGAACAAATACGAACAGAACAACACCCGTTGCAATAAGTGCCTGACGGTGCAAGCCTGTTGAATAACCCATTTCAAGAACAATGTTTGCGGTCAGGGTGCGAAGTCCGTCCGTAACGCTGTGCGGAATCTGAACCTTATTGCCTGCAATGAGTACAACTGCCATTGTTTCGCCCAACGCTCTGCCTATGCCGAGAACAACTCCTGCAAGAACGCCTGATTTTGATGCCGGAAGAATTGTTTTGAACACACTTCTTTCCTTTGTTGCTCCAAGTGCCAGAGCACCTTCGTAGTAGCTTTCGGGAACTGCCTTGATTGCCGACTCCGACACACCGATGATTGTCGGAAGAATCATAACTCCGAGTACGATTGACGCCGCAAGCCAGCTTGAACCGTCACCGCCGAAGTTATCACGGATGAACG
>OHHD01000271.1_pt1 | contig 14553 bp, 7 predicted proteins | sample 1567941 | NCBI WGS metagenome assembly OHHD01 (sample SAMEA3879514, study PRJEB24766) | human gut metagenome | biome: human-associated habitat; feature: feces | place: USA | collected 1985/1987 | reverse complement strand
CAACAACACTGATTTCGCCGTCATGGTTTACATCGCTGTTAAAAAGCTGAGTCTTGCCGAATTTTACAATACCTACAACATATTTCTGAACAGATGTTGCATCTCCAACCGTAATGTTTCCGTCTGGATATGCATCACCGCAAGTCAGGCAGTTCAATTTGCCACCAATCGTTATTTTACACTCTGCGCCGTTTTTAAGTCTGCAATATTTATAAGCCATAAGGCCCGTATCCTCGCCAAGCTGTCTTGAAATATACAACTCCGCATAGCCGTTCTTATCGGGGACAAAAGATGTTACCGCACCTCCGCTGACAAAATATGCGCCCGAGGTTGCATAGCAAGGTTTGCCGCTGCTGTCTGTACCGAAATCCTCATATGTAAAGTCAAAATTCTTGTATGTGCCATCGCTGAGTTTTCCGGTCATTGTGCCATCATCATTAAAGACATCAGGAAAATAGTCGGAGAGTTTAATCCTCATCTTAACATATTCTCCGCCTGTTGAATCATAATTGAATTTCATACCCGTATTACCAAAATAACGATTATTCGCTGTTATCATATGGCGAGTAAATTCCTGATTTTTCGGGAGATTTACAAACTTCGGTGCATCAATACAGTCCTTAAACATCACGCTGTACTTTTGATAATCCGTTGATATGAACATTGCCCCGAAATTCTTTGCCGTATTTTCGGTATATCCCGTTGTTGTAACAAAAAGCTGATTGTTTGAGATTTTCTGCGTTGTACCTGTAACTTCAAAGTCCTTGCGATCTTCATACTCGCTTACCGCACCTGTCATAAGAACCGAACCGACGGTAAGCACACCGCACATTGCGATTGCAGTTATTTTTTTAATTATATTTTTCATTGTTTTTCCTCTTTCTATCAGTAGGGGCGTTCATTGGACGCCCGATTTGATTGAATTTTATGTTTTCGCAAAATCAGTTGATGTTATGGAAGTTGTGTGTAATTGGCGACATATATATAATCTGTCTTATCAAAAAGATTGTACCATTACTTCGTCAGTTTGCTTTTACATGAAATTTTTATTTAACTCAACCCTACAATATACTTCTGAATCAAGGTTGCGTCAACAACACTGATTTCACCGTCATCGTTTACATCGCTGTTAAAGAGCTGAAGCTTGTCAAAGTCCTCAATACCTACAACATATTTTTGAACAAGCGTTGCATCAGTAACAGAAATGTATCCGCTTAAATCCGTATCACCGCAAGTTAAACCGACCAGAGTATCTCCGATTCTTCCGTAATCGCAATGAGCTCCGTCTTTAAGTCTGCAATAGCGGTATGACATTACTTTTGTATCTACACCAAGCTGTCTTGAAACATATATTTCAGCATAGCCGTCCTTATCGGGAGCAAAGGAGGTTACCGTACCTCCGCTTGTCGCATATGCGCCGGATCCCGCATAGCAATTAGCACCGATGCTGTCAGTTCCGAAATCTTCGTATGTAAAATCAAAATCCTTGTAAGAACCGTCGCTGAGCTCAGCAGTCATTGTTCCGTTTTCATTGAACAGACGGGAAAAATCGGAAAGCTTGATTTTCACCTTGACATATTCACCGCCTGTTTTGTCAAACTGATAGAATGTCTGAACATTACCGAAATAACCGTGCCCCTGCGTCATCATATATTTTACGAATTTTTCGCCCTTTGGAAGATTTACAAATTTCGGTGCATTGATACAATCCTTAAACCATATATCGTAATCCTTTTCTTCGGTTGTTTGGAACTTTGCACCGAAATTTTTATCGGTATTTTCAGTGTATCCCGTTGTTGACACAAAAAGCTGATTGTTTGAGATTTTCTGCGTTGTACCTGTAACTTCAAAGTCCTTGCGATCTTCATACTCGCTTACCGCACCTGTCATAAGAACCGAACCGACGGTAAGCACACCGCACATTGCGATTGCAGTTATTTTTTTAATTATATTTTTCATTGTTTATCCTCCGTTTTTATTGTTTATCTGTCCGAACCGACAACATATTTCTGAAAAACAGTTGCATCTTCACCGCTTGTATTATCGAACTCATATTTGTAATGCTTGCTTGTGGATGAAGCGAGCAAATCTATAACAGTCCAATGATAATACTTTTGATTTTTTGGAAGATTCAACTTCATATTATACCTCTCAATTGTTAATACTTGTCTAAGTTTATCAATCTATTTTTCTTATGTCAATAATTTTAAAATAAATTCGGCATTTACGGCAATATATGCGTATTTTTCAAATATTAACTATTACAAATGACAGACAAAATACTCGGTCATTTCTGTTCTAAACAATTGGTCTTTAAACAAAAAAACAGGCTGCACCGTGATGCAGTCTGCTGTAAATTATGACGCACGCTCACATATTACATAGTAACGGTCAAAACCGCCGTTGCCGTCACTTATGCAGGTAAACATCGTGAGCAAATCTCTGTCCTTCTGCAAATAGCAGTCGCCTGATTCGCTCGGCTTATTGACTTTGGTTTCAACGACCTTGTAATTGAGTGTATCCCAATAATTTGTGATTGAAACCCTGTCACCGATTTTGAGGTTGCGGAGGTTGTCAAAGAATATTCGACCGATGTATCCCGTGTGACCTGCAAGGACTGCGTTTGTATTCTTACCGCCGATCGGCAATGATGTTGCACTCATATGTGCCGCACCGTAGCTCATATTTGAGCTGTTCGCACCGAGGTAAATCGGCAGACGCATATTTATTGTTTCAGCGGTAACATAACCGTAAATGCCGTCGGTTATGCCGTAATCTTCAAGATTGACGGCAGCCTGTGAATAGGTATCGTTGCGGAGCATTTCATACTGGTTTGTTTCAAGTTTTTTGTTGTAGGCAACGCTGTCATTGAAAAGTCTGTCGAGATCAGCCTTGAAAACGACGGGCTGTTTGGAGGTACGCTTGCCGTCCCTGTCAATTTTGTAACCCTCTTCGTCAACCTTGCCGTCCTTGACCGCCTGTTCAAAAGAGCCGTCCTCAGCTTCTTCAACACGGGTGTCAAAGCCGTCAGCCTCACCGTTTGAAATCTGTGTTCCGATAAAATTTGATATAGGGGGGAATGCGACAAGACCTATTCCGACAACGAGCATTGCTATTGCCACACCCGTAAGTATTTTTTTAATCATCGGAATCACCACCCGAATCATTCTGATTTTCGTCAGCCGAGTCATCTCTCAGCCGTTTTGCACCGTTTGACTTCTTCTTTTTACGCTTGAGCAGAAATACAACCACAAACACAACAAGTGCAACAAAGCCGACAATTATGCCGATTGCGACCGCATAAGGGATTTTGTAACCGAGAAAGAATATGTAACCGTTATCAAATTTTGCAAGCGACTCGCCCGTTTCAATATATTTAGTATCATCGTATGCAACATGCTTGCCACGCACGAGAAGTCTGTGAGTATTAACGCCGTATGGGGTACAGGTGAGGAGCGTTACAAGGTCTTCGCCGTCAACAATCCGCAAGGAATTGATTTCCGAGGGAAGAACAACTTCGATTTGATCAACCTCATATTTCAGCGTTCTGTCGAGGATATGAACATAGAATTCATCGCCGACCTTCATATCGGTGAGGTAATCGAAAAATGTTTCGCCCGGATAACCCGAATGGGCAGAAATTACGGAATGTGTGCTTGTACCGCCTACAGGCAGGGAAGTATTTTGAAGATGTCCTGCACCTTTGGAAAGAACCTCTTCGCTTGTGCCGTGATAAATCGGCAGATAAACATTGATTTTCGGCACATCAATATAGCCGATAAGACCGTTATCATCAACATTGAGAGTTTTCTCATAATTTGCGCCGATTTTCTGAAAAGCCTTTTCGTCGAATGGGTCGGTAATTATCATATTATTTGAAAGGCTGTTATTGTACTTAGCAGCCTCTTCAAACATTTTTTGAGTTTTCTCACTCGGCATCTGGGCAACCCTGTTGGTGTACTCCTTAACCATGCTTCGACTGACATAGTTATTAATTGCGGAGCTGACAAGCGGATAGCTCATTATGCCGATTCCTGCAACAAATATTAAAACTATTAGTAAAATTGACAGCTTTCGTTTCATAAAATTTTCCTTTTCTGCGTGTTTTGTTCCGTTGTTATTATACTATATTTTACTATTTATCGCAACTGCGTGCCGCAGTCCCAGTTCGTGAAGATAGTTTGCGCAATGCCAAAACATATCCTGCCCGAGCGAAAGGTTTAGTTAAATGTAAAATTGAAAATTGAAAATTAATGTCGGGAAGACAGTTTGTAATGTAAAAAACATATTATGCCCGACTGTAAAAATGTAATGGTTCTCCCCTACAGACAATACACAATTTTCATCACATCAAAACATATTATATAAACATAAATATTCATCCGCCTCTACGGCTCTTCTGTAAATAGAACGGGGATGCGTTGCCGCATCCCCTGAAAATTACATATATCATATCACAGATTTTAAGATAAAGATATTCGATTAATTATTTAGCTGCTTTCTTTCTCTTAAGAACAAAGAGAAGAACGCCTGCACAAGCGATAAGTGCTGCACCGCCAACATAGAACATCATTGTACCCATACCACCTGTCTGAGGAACAGTTACAGGGTAATCCTTAACTACTGTAGCACCGTTTTCAACTGTACCAACTGCTGTGTATGCCTTTGCAACAGCTTTTACTGTGAATACTGTAGCGTTGAGGTTGTAGTTAGCAGGAGCCTTTGTTTCCTTTACATAATATGTAACATCCGGTGTAAAGTAGAACTCGTGTGTGCCATAGTAGAACTTATCGTTGCCGTTAGTTGTTGTTGTTGCCTTAACAGTTACGCCATCAACTGTAATTGCCTCGGTGCATGCTGAATCCTTATAAAGTGTGAATTCAGCGCCTGCAAGCTTTGTTGATGTTGCGTTACCGTCAACCTTTGTTACATCAAGACCTGCAGTTGCAACATTTACAGTATTATTACCTGGCTTGTATGTGAAGTTGCCTTCATTACCATAGTAAAGACCGTCTGTGTTGGGGAGGTCTGTAGTAACTTTTTCAGCGATATCAGCATTTACCTTAGCTGAGAATGTTACCTTGACTGTATCATAACCGTAGAACTTGTCACCCTGAAGGAGTGTATCTGATGCAACGACTGCGAATGTAGCTGTTGCTTCATTGCCAGTGGCATCTTTATAAGGATAATTAGAAACTACTGTGAAGTCGCCGTCCTCTGCAGGTGTTTCAGCACCATCCTTAACAAAGTAAACCTTTACAGTACTGTCAATGAGTGAAAGAGCGTTGTCCATGTTATCAACAATTGCATATGTGCCAACCTTGTTAGTTGTTGAACCTGCTGTTGAAGCTGTAAGTGTGTACTCAGCGTTCTTCTGTGTACCAACTTTGTTGTCTGCAACTGTCTTTGTAACTGTGATACCAGATACATTAATCTTTGAAGCAAGGTTTACTGTTTCATAATCATATGTCCAGTCTGTGCCATCGAAGTAAGGAAGTGAGATGAGTGAACCCTGTACAGACTTAACTGTACCAGGCTTCTTAGAGCAGTATACATAATAGATACCGTCTGCAAGGTCTGTAATCTGCTGTGTAGGAACATCTGCTGAACCGTCATATTTGAATGTAACAGTCTTATCAGCTGTACCTGTCCATGACATACCATCACAAATTGTGATGATGTTCTGGCTCTTGTCTGTTTCTGTTGAGTTGAGAGCGTTTACAAGGGCAGTGTTGCTTGCATAAGCATCTTCAACTGTTACTGTACCTGTTGTAGTATCAACCGTTGCGAGCTTGTAGAATTTGTACTCATAAGTACCAACATAGTCGGCTTTATCACCACCTATTGTACCGGCATTAGGGTTGCATGATACTGTAAGTGTTGTAGCAGCGCTTGCTGAGAATGGAATCATGAGAGCGATCATCATTACTGCAAGAACAGCTGCAAAGATTTTCTTTGTAGTTTTCATTTTTACTTTCTCCTTTGTGTTTGATTTAATATATGTAATTATATTCTAACCGAATGGTTAAACGGGTTGGGGTGGCTGCATGGCAGACACCGGCTAACAACGGTGTCCGTAGCAGTCAAAGAGGTTTTCTATGAAAGAAACATATGATTAAAAAATCACCTGTTCTAACAAGTTAAATCATATTGGGTTACTTTCTGCGTCTTGCTCTGCGTTTTTTACGACCTTTTCCGTAATAGATTGCGTAACCCGTGAACATTGTCACCGCAAGACCTGCAACCGACAAACCGAGAACAAAATAACCGTTCATTCCGTCACCGCTTGCCGAAGGCATTGTAATTGCGCCGTCAACATAATCATATGTAACATCGTACTTACCCTCAACAGGAAGTGTGAAGTAGGAAAGTGTGTAATTCGGGGTGTAACCCTCTGACGGTTTGTACTCAAACAGACAGTATGTCTGATATGTTGAAGTACCTGATATATAATTGTCGGAACTGTCGGTCCATACAACATTACCGTTTGTTTTTGTAAACTCGCCCTGACCGTCCTTGAAGATTGTCAGATTGTCAAACACAGCCTGACCGTTGCTGTCTGTCGTTTTAGAAACCATATGAGTTTTCATTGAGGCATCTTTAATGATTGTATTGATATCATCTGCAGTAAAGATACCCTCCTCGGATACCTTCATCACAGCAAATTCCGTATCACTTACATTACCGCCTGTCTGATTCTTCTTGTTTACTGTTGCACTTCCGTGTGTGGTTTCATTTTCAAACACGGCTTTTTCAACAGGAGAAGAATTGTTGAAGTAAGTTGCAAGCTGAGCATCGGTTTTGCCTTCAATATCTGAGCTCTTAACCTTAATGTACTTAGCCGCCGTTACTTCACCGCTTTCAAGCAATTCAATCTCGGCAAGCCAGGTGTTTGTATCCATTTTATAATCGGATGCATTTGCACCTTCGGCAAGAGCCTCGGTAATCTTAAATCTGTAAACACCCGCAGTGACTAATTTGAGGTTTTTGAATTCAACCTTACCGTTTTTGTCAGGTGTTTCCAAATTCGTGGAAATTGTTTTTGCGCTGTTTGTCTTGATAGGTTTGCCGTCGGCATCAGGTTTTGTTGTATCCATTGATTCAAGACCTGTCAATGTATAGACGAACTTGCTGCCGCTGTAAGCCTGACCGTCAAGAGTTTTATTTACCGAAATGGCAATGTTTGTAGGATTAACCTTATTGATAAAGTTAAGCGCATTTCCTGCTTCGGCGAGAGTACCGACAAATGTACCGTCGTCGAAGCTCTGATTGCCTACTTTGTAGGGAACATAACCTATAACTCTTTTCTCTGTAATCTTATAGGTTGCACCTACAGGAATATTGAGAAGCTTAATGCTTTCGCCCTTTTTGATTGTGAACGAACCGTCCAAGGGTGTACGGTAAGCTGTGCTTGAATAATCACTTGCGCCCTTCTCTTTGAGCTGATACTCAAGAGGATAGGTCTTGTAGTCATAGGTTGAATCGCTGCCGTCAAAGTCGAGAGCAATTGCAAATGTAAACTGCTGACTTGTGTCGTAGTCGGTTTTACCGTCTTCATCAACAACATTCTTTGAAATTTCAAGAGGTGCTGTCACTATCTTGTTAGTATAGTCGAGCTGGAGCTGTGCATAAGCCTTTTTATCAGCGGGATCCGCAAGATTGAATTCCGACTCCGTAGCTGAACCGCTCTTGATTATTGAACCGACTCTGTTGTTAACGAGTTCCCAGTTCGTTGTGTATTTAAGATTACTGCTGTCTGTTGACTCGTCAACCGTCATATAGTTGCCGGTCTTGAATGAGTTGTCAAAGTCAGCTATATAATTATCTTTAAGTGTGAAACCGCTGTTTGAAAGAGTTTCATTGCTTGTGCTTTCGTCTGATTTTGTAAGCTTGTAGCCTTTACCGGAGGTATCGTTGCCGTTCTCTTTGATTGTATAATCAAAAGTTTCATTAGCTTTGAGGTCATCTGAAATTTCAGAAACAACATAGCCTGTATCAAGTGCCTTTGTAACCTTGAGGTCATTGTTGGCAGGTGTCATTGTAAAGTTTACTGAGAAGTTAGACTCAGCCTCACCACGCTCCATATAGAATACTACCATATGGTATGTCTTGTTAGGATCAAGCTGAACACCATTGTTGATTGTCTTTGTAACGATGCCAAGATTTGTATGATGTAACACAGCGTCTCCGGTATACGGAGTGCCGTTATCGTTCCACATTCCACCGTAAAGGTCTGAAAGCGTAAGGGGGGCATCTGGTGTAAGATTGCCGTCAGTTATATTCTGCCACTTACAGAAGTTAGCTTTTGTATTTTTGCCAAGGTCTGCCTTTTTGAATTTGTAAAAACCGTCTGATTTGTCATAAGGTTCTACATAACGTTTACCATTATTATCTACACCAACACTTGTATCCTCCCAAACATTCAGACAGAAGTATTTATTATTTGTCTTAACCCAAAACTCATCACTCGGAACTGTAACTGTTGTCGACGATGATGAAGATGAGTAGTCGGCAAATACATCGTCAGCTGTTGCTTTCATTGTATTAAAGTTAATTGAACCTTTTGCCTCTTTATGGTCACCACCGAGGTCGAGAGCAAGTTCTGCGTTAGCACCTGTTGAATCTTCACCGATATAAACCCAAAGGTCATCGTCACCGCTGAAGTTAAAGGTTGCAGGTTTGTCGTCTGCAAGTAAACCGTTCTTCGGAACTCTGAAGTCTATATCAAGTCTGATACCGAAACCATAGTCAAGGTTATCGTTAGTACCCTTGCCCGATGATGTATTTGAAGTATTGTTGAATGGGAAAACACCATAACCGTTTTCTGTACCGCCGAATTTTCCCAAATCATCATGTACACCATATGTTTCGCCCGCACCGTAGTTAATTTTTGTAGGTGTGAGGCCGTTCCATGTAAAGTAGATGTTATCTTTTGCATTTTTTGAAGTGAATTCATAAGTAGTAACACCATAAGGGTCAGTAGTTGTACGGAACGGGAAAGATGACTTATAAACATTGGCAACTCTTTTATCATTATATGTAGCGGTTGAAAGTGCCTCAGCATCAAAGTAAGGAGCCTTGACACCATTTGCAACCTGAAGATTGCCCTTACTGTCAAGCCTGTTGTACATAAGACCCTGTAAGGACTGGTTATAATTACCGTCGCCCCATGCCATACCGTTGGCGTTGTTTACTGCATAGTAATAGTTATCATTAAAATCGTTGATGTTTGTAAGTCCTTCTGCGTGGGTCTTAAATGTATCGTAGTGTTTATCACCCCTATACATATTACCGAAGTAGAGAGGATACTTCCAGTCCGATTTATGTGGTAAAGCAATCTTGCTTATGTAGTTGTTGAAGTTATCAAACTGATACCAATAGTCATACATATTGTCGTTACCCTGACACTGAAGATACCCGTTCGCCTGCTCCATATCCGACCAGTAGTCAAAGTATGTTGCGTCAACGCCTACGATGTCAGGATTATCTGAGAATGAATTTTCAACGACAGCACCATAGTTTACATTGTCTATTTCCGAGAATTTTGTCCAGCCTTCGCCTCTGGCTGTCTTAACATATGTAGCCGTGTTATCGTTGTAGCCCGAACCATCATATCCCGAATCTGTCGGATATGATGTTGCAGAAGATGCACCGTTGAGGTTATGTTCGTTCGGATGGAATCTTAAAAGCGCACCCGCCGGAATTTCACCTTTGAACACCACAGAACCGCTTACCTTGGTGTCTTTGGTGTCTTTTGTAAGCTCAACTGTTCCTTCATAGGCATCGTTGTAGTCAAAAGTTGCATAAACCTTTGTAAGCGACTTCCAGTCATCGTTTGAAACATAAACTTTTTTATATGTTGCCTTTGACTGTTTGTCGGGAGCTTCAACAGAAAGGTATTTACTTTCTTTGAACGAGCCGTCAGTCGTAAGATAAAATTCTGTGTCACCCGAAGCACCCGAAATGTCGATGGTCTTGATGAACGGGTTAGTCCACTGACTTTTTGAAGCATCATAAAGAGCATTATCGGCACTGTATGAGTCGTTAATACCGAGGTCGCTTGTTTGTGTTTCGCCCTTGTTGCTGAAGATTACATTTTTATGGGATGACTTAACATCTACATAGTAGTAATCGCTGTCTGAAGATGTCTTAGTCATTGCAACACCCGGCCACTCTGCGTTGAAGTCAGTATCGTTTACCCAAGAATATGCATAAGCTTCATTATAGGTATTATTGCTGTTATAAAGATAGATACGGCGAAAATCTTTTGCAACAGTCTTATCGGGAAGAGTAAAATTAACCCCGGAAGAAAGCTCAATTTTTGTTGCACCGGATGGTGCAGTGGCTTCAAAAACTCCCGACGAAGGATCTTTGCTTACCTTTTCTGTTTTAAGAACCGTGCCGTCATCCTGAGCAAAACGACATGTAACAGAAGAAAAACCATTCCATTCCTTATTCTTGTTCAGGTTAATGTAAATCTTCTGATCCAAAGATGTTGCCGCAAACACATTAAGCGACATACCCGACACGGCACATATCGAAAGCATGAGGGTAAGTGCAAGCACAAGAGAAAAGCTTTTCTTTGCGGTTATGCAAAGCTTTTTACTTAATTTCATAATTTTTTCTTCTCCTTCATTGCCGATTACTTTGTTTTGGCAGTCAAAGTACAATTAAACAGAACTGCATAGGACAGTCCAATATATCTGCCAACTAATTATGAAACGCAATTTTTTGAATTTGTTCTTCTTTTTTACTTGTATACAAGTATATAATATTTTATTGCATATTTGTAGAGGCAATACAGCCAAACTTTGGGTAATATTTTTGGCTATTTTGCATATCTGCAAGCACGATTTAATATTTTTGACCATAATGTGATTTTATTACTTATTTATCGCCATTTTTTGTGTTTAAGATAAATTATACCCATTACACAACCTTAACAGGCAGTTAAAAAGTCAATTTCGGCACTAAATTTGTTGATTTTTAATTCTTTTTTCAAAAATATCAAAAATTTTATGCAGGTTTACTCCAAGCTGTGCGTGCGGAAATATGTATTATTTTGCGATTGCTGCTTTTAAAATGCCCCAAAACCAGCATTTTACTGAAATTTTCAGATATATTTTTATAATCAGTTTCTATATCCGATAAAATTAATCACCGAACACCTTGAAAATTCGGCACAAATAAAGGGCAGAGTATTGCTCTCTGCCCTCAAAATGTAATTCACTTAAATCGCAATTATACAAACCGCTTTATGCAAACATATTAAAGATCTCTGCCGCAGCACTTCTTGTACTTTTTACCGCTGCCGCACGGACAGGGATCGTTTCTGCCGATTTTCTTGCCCTTACGGATAGTCTTGTTGACAGAATCCGTACCGTCTGCAGAAGTTTCTGTAGGCTGAGCAACCTGCTCACGGTGAAGCGCCTGCTTTACGGCGTCCGACTGTTCAACAGCTTCTTCATCATCGGATGCAGACTTTGCCGCTGCGGCAGCCCTCTGAGCTGCTCTCTTTGCCGCTGCAATTGCATCCTGTCTTTTCTGAATCTCATAAACACGCTTTGGCATAATGAGCATCATCTTGACAGTATCTTCACGAATGCTTTCAATCATCTCATCAAACATATCGAAGCCTTCAACTCTGTACTCAACAACAGGATCGTGCTGACCGTATGAACGAAGTCTGATACCGCTCTTGAGCTGATCCATATTGTCGATGTGATCCATCCAATGTGTATCAACATTCTTGAGAAGGTAAACACGCTCCATCTCACGGATTGTTTCCTCGGGAAGAAGTTCTTCGTTTTCCTTGTAGATTTCAAGAGCATCGTCAACGAGCATCTTCTGAATCTCTTCGGGTTCCATATCTTCAAGATCTTCAAGGCTGAAATCATACTTTGATTCATCTCTTATAAGCCAGCCTGCGTAGTAATCCTTAAGGCTCTGGAAGTTCCAATGCTCTGCAGGACCTTCGGGGAGATACTGCTTGATTGAAGTTGCGATTGTATCCTCAACCATTTTGAGGATTGTTTCGTGGAGATCCTCACCGTTAAGAACCTGATCACGCTGACCGTAGATGATTTCACGCTGTTTGTTCATAACATCGTCGTACTGGAGGACATCCTTACGAATGCCGAAGTTACGAAGCTCAACCTTTTCCTGTGATCCCTCGATAATACTTGTGAGCATTTTATTCTCAATAGGCATATCTTCGGCAACATTCATACGCTCCATCATCATTTTCATTCTGTCACCGCCGAACAGACGCATAAGGTCATCCTCGGTTGAGAGGAAGAAACGGCTGACACCCGGATCACCCTGACGGCCTGCACGACCACGGAGCTGGTTATCAATACGGCGTGACTCGTGTCTTTCCGTACCCATAATGTAAAGACCTCCGGCCTCTCTTACCTTTTCAGCCTCGCCCTTAATTTCTTCCTTATACTTGTCATTCAGTTCTCTGAATGTATTTCTTGCATTGATGATTTCTTCATCATCGGTTTCCGCATAACCTGTAGCTTCTTCAATAAGCTCCTCTGTAAAGCCCTGCTTACGCATTGCGGCTTTTGCCATATACTCTGCGTTACCGCCGAGGATGATATCGGTACCACGACCTGCCATGTTGGTTGCGATTGTTACCGCACCGAGTTTACCTGCCTGAGCAACAATTTCAGCCTCTTTTTCATGCTGTTTTGCATTGAGGACATTGTGCTTAATGCCTCTCTTTTTGAGCATTTTTGAAAGAAGCTCCGACTTCTCAATTGAAATTGTACCGACAAGGACAGGCTGTCCCTTTTCGTGAGCCTCAACAATTGCGTCAATAACAGCGTGGAACTTGCCGTTTTCTGTCTTATAAACCGAATCGGGGAGGTCTTTTCTTAAAACAGGCTTGTTTGTAGGAATTTCAACAACATCAAGCTTGTAGATTTCCTGGAATTCTTCCGACTCTGTCTGAGCAGTACCTGTCATACCCGAAAGCTTTTTGTAAAGACGGAAGTAGTTCTGGAATGTGATTGTAGCAAGAGTCTTGCTTTCGCTCTGAACCTTTACGCCCTCTTTAGCCTCAATAGCCTGGTGAAGACCTTCGTTAAAACGACGGCCGTACATAAGACGACCTGTAAATTCGTCAACGATGATAACTTCGCCGTCCTTAACAACATAGTCAACATCAAGCTTCATAACGCCGTTGGCCTTGATAGCCTGATTTACATGGTGCTGAATTGTAAGGTTATCGGGATCGGTAAGGTTTTCAATACCGAAAAATTCTTCGGCTTTCTTAACACCGCTCTGTGTGAGGGTTGCTGTTTTCTGCTTTTCATCAACAACATAATCAATGTCGTTTTCCTTGTAATATTCCTCCATATCCTCTTTTGCGTCAAGTTCTGCAAAACGCTGAACTTTAAGAGTTTTTGCAAAAGCGTCAGCCTTTGCATAAAGGTCTGTTGACTTGTCGCCCTTACCCGAAATAATAAGAGGAGTTCTCGCCTCATCAATGAGAATTGAGTCAACCTCATCGACAATCGCAAATGCGTGCGGGCGCTGAACCTTGTTTTCCTTGTAAACTACCATGTTGTCACGGAGGTAGTCAAAACCGAGTTCGTTGTTTGTTCCGTATGTAATGTCTGCGGCATAAGCCTTTTTTCTGCCCTCGTTATCGAGATCGTGGCAGATAAGACCGACCGAAAGACCGAGGTATCTGTAAAGCTTGCCCATCCACTCTGAGTCACGGCGGGCAAGGTAATCGTTGACTGTTACAATGTGAACACCTTCGCCTGTAAGAGCGTTGAGGTATGCAGGGAGGGTAGCAACCAAGGTTTTACCTTCACCGGTTTTCATCTCGGCGATTCTGCCCTGGTGAAGAACGATACCGCCGATAATCTGAACGGGGAAGTGCTTCATACCAAGCACTCTCCAGCCTGCCTCACGACAGGTTGCAAATGCTTCGGGGAGAATATCGTCTGTTGTTTCGCCGTTGGCAAGTCTTTCTTTAAGAATTGTTGTCTGGTTCTTGAGTTCACTTTCGCTCATAGCCGCATATTTATCTTCGAGTGCAAGCACCTTGTCACAGATTGGTTGCACACGCTTAACTTCACGCTTGCTGTAGTTGCCGAACATAGCCTTTAAAAAATTCATCAGGGTTCTTCCTTTCAATGTACCGAAAAAATCGGTCAAACTGTATTTTCAATAATTTCAATAATATAATTTTAATTTACTGCACCGCAGACGCTCCAAGGCTTTTTGCAGCCTGAATCATTGCGGCCTCAACCACGGGACCGGCATATTGGAAACCGAAACCCGAATCCTGTACAACACAGGCAAAGGCGAGAGGGCAGTCCTCATCTTTTGAGTAGCCGACCATCCAGCCGTTAGGGTTCTTATCATCGCCGACTTCACCCGTACCTGTTTTGGCACAGACTGTAAGTCCGCCGAAAAGGTTGTCGCCGTAGTAATCCGAAACGGTGTATCTCATAACATCATCAAGCTTTGCCGCCGTATCGGATGAAAAAAGCTCCTGTCCGCTGCTCTTGTAGTTTATGCCGAGTGCAGAGA
>OHHD01000260.1_pt1 | contig 14917 bp, 10 predicted proteins | sample 1567941 | NCBI WGS metagenome assembly OHHD01 (sample SAMEA3879514, study PRJEB24766) | human gut metagenome | biome: human-associated habitat; feature: feces | place: USA | collected 1985/1987 | reverse complement strand
AACAAGATCTTCTCGCAGAAGAACACGGCAGACGATGCGCTGCACACCAGACTCGATCGCTGGGAAGTGAAGCTGTTCGACGTGGTCAACACATACGACAGCGGCGCTGTGCACAGTGGTGCATCCGGCGACGCGGGCACCACATGGGTCGGCATCAAGGACGCCGTGACTGTGGCTGGTGGCAGCAGCACAAAGCTCGATGCCTACCAGTCCCCGGCCAAGGCCGTGCTCATGCTCGACGCGACCGTGACCGACAACAACGGCGGACTCACCCCCGAACCGGACGACGGCCAGGACCCGTGCGGCAAGGACGGTTGCCGAACCATTGACCTGACCGTCCAGAAGGTATGGAAGGACGGCAACCTCGAACGGCCGCAGTCGGTCGAGCTGAAGATCGCCGCGCACTATACCGATGGCAGTGGCAATACGGTGACGCCGCAGACGATTCAATGCTTCGGCGCGGATTGCACAACCGTGACGCAGAAGAATCCATGGACGGTGACGTTGGACTCCTCCGATGCCTCTTCCTGGAGCAACACCTGGCGCAAGGTGATTCAAGGACTGCCGGTCGCATTCGTGGATGGACAGGATGCCAACGGCAAGGACATCGTGCGTTACTACACGTACACCGTGAAAGAAACCGCCGTGACCTATAAGGACGGCGATACCACCAAGACCATCAAGCCCGCGGAGGCCGGATACCAAGTATCGGTCTCCTACAACACCAAGGAACGCGTGGCCATTGTTACCAATGTGGCGTTGCTTCCGGATACGGGAGGCGCGGGCACGATGTGGTTCCTGATGTTCGGCTTGCTGCTTATGGGAGCTGGCGTGGTCTGGTACGTGCGTAATCAACGCGTTCAATCCGGCACAGTCCGCTCGGGTTCCAGCCGTATACGAAAGCGAGGTGCCCATGCCGCGTGACGACCACATAGACAAACCGTACCTGCCAAACAGAAAAGATTTCCATTTAGGGAAAGGAACAGTAATGAAATCACTGATGAAAAAGGTTTTCGCTGCTGCCGCGGCGATTGCCACCGTATTTGGATTGGCCGCGACGACAGTCGCCACGGCCAACGCAGCGGATAATGCCACACTGACGGTCAGCACTACTGACGCGAAGTTCGCCAGTAAGACCGTGAACGCCTACAAGATGTTCTCCGCTACCGTGAGCGGTGACGGCACGGCTGTCTCCTACACGTTGACTGACGAGTGGAAGTCGTTCTTTGAGGACTCCGCTGCTTCCGGACTAACTGGTGTTACCAGCGAGAACGTCAACGATAAAGCAAACGAATACGTATCCGAGCTGAAGAATGATGACTTGGTTGCTTTCGCTACCAAGGCATCGAACTGGGCGCAGACCAAGGCCAACAACATCGCGGCTGGCGCGACCGCTACGGTATCTGCCGATGCCTCGAACGGTAAGTACACTGCGACGTTCGCTGGTCTCGACTACGGCTACTACGTGGTCGCTGTGCCGGGTGCGACCTTGGCCAACACCAGTGGTCAATACGCCACGCTAGTTTCCGTTGACCGCGCTAATGTGACTGCCGACATCAAGGGCGACCTGCCTACCGTCGACAAGAAGGTACAGGTAGGCAGCACTGGTAAGGACGTCACCGACGCGAAGATCGGTGATACCCTGACATTCACCCTGACTTCCACCATTCCGGACATGTCCGCCTATGACACCTACACCTTCAACTTCAAGGATACGTTGTCTAAGGGCCTCACCTTTGAACGAGTCACTTCCGTTACGGTCGACGGTGTGGCTGCTCCACTGACCGTGGGCACTGACTACACCGTCACCACTCCTACGGCCCCCGACAATACGCTTACTGTCGCCATGAATGACTTCAAGAACAAGCAGCAGGCCAATGCCGGCAAGAAGATCACCGTCACCTACACGGCCACGCTGAACGAGAATGCTGTTGTGGGCGGTGCTGGTAACACCAACTCCGCAAAGATTCAGTACTCCAACAACCCGAGCACCAATGAAACCGGTGAGTCTGAACCCAGCAAGGTTCGCGTCTTCACTTATGGCTTCACCGTCGATAAGTACACTGGTGACGAATATACTGATGCCGCTACTCGACTTGCTGGTGCTGAGTTCACACTCGCACCTAAGGACGGCACCGCTATTAGCTTCGTGCAAGTCGATGCCGGTAGTGAGACCGCGAACGCTGAATACCGTGTAGCTAAGACTGATGAGGAAGGTGCGACGACGACTATCATCACTCCTGCAAGCGGTAAGGTTGTCTTCCAGGGACTGAAGAACGGCGAGTACACGCTCACCGAGACCAAAGCACCGGCCGGCTACAACAAGCTCGCCAGCGCCATCGGCGTGAAGGTTAATGGCCAGAACGACGGTACTGACACCACGAATGCCACCGTCACCATCACCTACAACAACAACAATGGCAGCAACTACGACCAGACCGCATCGAACGGTGTCATCCCGGTCCAGAACAAGTCCGGTGCTATCCTGCCTGGCACTGGTGGCATGGGTACCATCGCCTTCACGGTGATTGGTGTGCTGGTCATCGCGCTCGGCGTTGCCTGGACTCTCAAGCGCAAGAACGCCTGACGAGCATGGCCGTGTTTTGGGCGTGAAGGGCACACACCAGCTACGCCCACAACACGGTTTCCTCGCGAAAAGAACGCTCGATGAAACGACTGCGCAACATCCTGCCCTTACTAGTCATTCTCGGTGGAATGCTCATTCTGTTCTATCCGACGATCAGCAACTTCCTCATTATGCGCAACGCCAGCCGCGCCGTAAATAACTACGACGCCAGCGTTGAAGCATTGAGCCAGGAACAGTACCAGAAGGTGCTGGATGCTGCGCACGCCTATAACGAAAAGCTCGCCCAGAACGATGCAGGAGAGACCGACGCTCTTGCCAGTGCCGTCAATTCCGCATCCACGGACGAGGAATACAACAGTCTGCTCAATATTGACGGTGACGGCATGATGGGATACATCACTGTGCCTAAGCTCGAGGAGACCTTGCCGATTTATCACGGCACTTCCGAGAAAGTGTTGCAATCCGGCATCGGACATCTCAGACAGACCTCACTGCCAGTTGGTGGCGCGTCCACGCATGCGGCGCTGTCTGGCCACCGGGGCTTGCCCACGGCAAAACTGTTCACGGACTTGAACCTTATGAAAAAAGGCGACAAGTTCTATATCACAATACTTAAAGACACGTATGCGTATCAGGTCGATAAGATCACTACCGTTCTGCCGACCAATACCAAACAACTGGCAATTGAGCCCGGCAAGGATTTGGTCACGCTCATCACTTGTACGCCGTATGCGGTCAATACGCATCGGCTGCTGGTGCGTGGCCATCGCATCCCATACACGCCGCAGCAGCAGGATGACGCCAAATCCACGTTCCACGTGGACATTCCGCTGCAGTACTTGTTGCCGTCTCTCGCATTGATTGCCTTGCTCATCGCATGGCATTTGTGGCAACGGCATGAGCGGCGACGCCGGCAGAGTGGGAGCGCCAAGGTCGCGTCTGATGATTCTAGCTCCGCAGCCATCGAGCCGGACGGTGACTTGCCTCCTCAGCCAGCCAATACAAATAACCAATCACATTCATCACGGCGGAAAGGACCGGGCAGACATGTTAGACCCGCATAGCGGAAGCGAGTATGGTGCGGCGCGCGTTGCTGCCATGATTGCCGCCGCCGTTACTATCGTCCTCACTGTTCTTGCGGCCTTCGGCTCTATGGTGCCATATGCGCAAGCTGATTCTTTCGGCGCTCTCACCATCAATGCCGTGTGGAACCGAGACGCGGCTTCACCCAAATCACTTGCCGGCGATACCTACGCCATCGTGCGCGTCGCTACCGTCACAACGAACAGCAACGGTAGCGTTTCCTCATATAAAACCGTCAGTGATTTTTCCGGTCTCACTGCCGATTGGGAACGCCTGACATCGAGCGAATATCACGATGCCGCCAAGAAGCTGGCTGCACACGCGGCGAAAAACAAGCTATACCAGCATTCCGGCACCACCAATGCAGCTGGCCAACTTACTTTCCAGAACCTACCGCTTGGCCTATATCTGGTCTCCCGCACGGATTCGGCGAAAGCCAACAAGGCATACGACTGTGATCCGTTCCTCATCTCGATTCCCGGCAGCGGAGATACGGCCGCCGATCTCAACATCACGGTAGAGCCGAAATTCAGCACCAGTACTCCGCCCACCCCGCCTGAACACGAACACAACCCAGGAGAGATGCCGGGCAATCCTGGCGTTATCGGCAATACCGGTGCCGCCGTGGGAGGTATCGCCGGTGTTGCGGCCGTCATACTTGTTATCGCATTTGCCGTGTTGAAACTACGCGTGCGATATCGCTCCGATGATACCGAGTCATCACACCAGTTCCGTGCCGACGGAGGAAAAGCATGACGCATAGCAAGGCCTCGTTCTCATCCGCACAGATAAAACGTCTGATCAAGCTGCGGGCGGTGGTGAAGGTATCGCCATCACGCATCAGGTATGCCGAGTGGTTCAAACGGGAATGCGTGATGCGCGCCGATGCCGGCGAATCGCCCACGTACCTGTTCCGTGAGGCGGGACTAGGGCCTGAGCTCATAGGCGAAAAACGTATTGAACGCTGCATGGACCGATGGCGGAAGAAAATGCAGCTGGAAGATCTGGAAGTGGCAAGCAGCCCGGAACGCCTGTTTTCTGTGGATATGGACACGGAGCAAGACAGAGAAGTCAGCAAGGTCGATGTGCGTGACGTGCGCGATCTGATCATCTGCAAGCAAACACGTTATATCGAGAGCCTGCAGCGGCAGATCGATGAGCTGCGTTTGCAGCTTGCACAGCAAACCAAGTCCAACGATATGCAATGAGCGGCATGGGGCGAGTTGAATCGTCCGTAAACATAACGCGCCGAAGTCGTGGCAAAGGAGCACACATCGCGAACGACACGTAAAATCGAACACATGGAGTTGAACGAATTGCCCCAGATGGATTCGCGTGCGCTGAAGGCCACGTCTGTCAAAGCCGAAGACGAACACGCCAATTCAGCCGAACCGCAAGCACTGAAAATCACCGCCGCCAGCTCGAACCCAAAGATGTTCACGCTGCCCTGGCACAAGCCCTTGGCCACCTGGCCTAAGGACCTGCTGGCCAACCTGCCGCGAGGCATCTCCCGCCACGTCGTGCGATTCGTGCACGTGGGCGACGAGGTGTACGCCATGAAGGAGATCACGCGCCAGGTGGCCGAGCGAGAGTACGAGATCCTGCGTCGACTGCAGAAGCTCGAACTGCCAACTGTGACTCCGATCGCCGTGGTCATCGGCCGTCATACCCGTGAAGGGGAGCCGCTGGAGGCGATTCTGGTCACCCGGCACTTGAAGTTCTCGCTGCCGTACCGTGCGTTGTTCGCCCGCAACCTGCGCCCGGACACCGCCGAACGACTGATTGACGCCCTCGCCGTGCTGCTGGTGCGCCTGCACCTGGCCGGCTTCTATTGGGGCGATGTGTCCCTGTCGAACGTCCTGTTCCTGCGCGACGCCGACGCTTTCTCCGCCTTCCTGGTGGACGCCGAGACCGGTGACCTGCAAGCCCAGCTCACCGACGGCCAGCGCGAATACGATATCGACTTGGCCCGCACCAACATCATCGGCGAACTTATGGATTTGGCGTCCGGCAAGCTACTGCCCGGCGACGTGGATGAGATCGAGGTGGGCAACCGCCTAGTCGACCGCTACCACTCGCTGTGGAGCGCCCTGACCGACACCGACAAGTTCAACCCGGACGAAATGTGGAAGATCGAGCAGCGCGTCAACAAGCTCAACGAGCTGGGCTTCGACGTGGACGAGCTGGAAATGAAGACCGCCGAGGACGGCAAGCGTGTGCTGGTCCGCCCGCGCGTGGTGGACGCCGGCTACGCCAACCGCAAGCTGCTGCGCCTCACCGGCCTTGACGTGCAGGAGAACCAGGCCCGTCGTCTGCTCAACGACCTTGACGCCTACCGTGCCTCCACGTGGCGTGAGGGCGAGGATCTGGAAATCGTGGCCACCGACTGGATGCGTGAGGTGTTCGAGCCGACCGTGCGTATGATTCCGCGCGAATATCGCTCCCAGATCGAGCCTGCTCAGTTCTTCCATGAGGTGCTTGACCATCGCTGGTTCCTGGCGGAGAAGGCCGGCCACGACGTGCCGATGGGCGAGGCCGTGACCAGCTACATCGACAACGCTCTGCCGAGCTACAGCCTTGACTCCAAGGCACTCGCCGAACTTAACGAAGAGGCCGATTCCGGCGTCATTGACGACGAATCCACCTACAGCGACCCGGACGACGACGGCTACAACCCCGATGACGATCCGGATGCGGCAGTGTGGAGTCATTAAGCGGACAATCCGGTGGACTGTCTGTAGGTGAGCCCATCACACAAAGAAGCCCCTCAAATAGAGGGGCTTCCGTGTATGTACAACCTATTACGGCCTCAAGCGACAATCACTCCGCCGCAGCCTTGCGCCGTGCGTTGGACACCGCGTACAGGCTGATACCCGCCGCCACTGAAGCGTTCAGCGACTCAACAGACGAGCTGATCGGGATGCCGGCAATCGCGTCGCAGGTTTCGCGCACCAGTCGGCCCAAACCGCTGCCTTCCGAACCGAGCACTACAACGAGCGGATCGGATTCAAAGCCAGTCTCGCCGACGAGCTTATCGCCGCCACCGTCAAGGCCGACAACGTAGTATCCACGCTCCTTCAAGCCCTCAAGTGCCTTAGTCAGGTTCACCACGCGCGCCACCGGCATATGCGCGGCCGCACCGGCAGACACCTTCCAAGCGGCGGCGTTCACTGAAGCGGAACGGCGTTCCGGCAGAATCACACCATTGGCACCGAATGCGGCCGCCGAACGAATCACGGCACCCAGGTTCTGCGGATCGGTCACGCCGTCCAATGCGATAAACAGCGGTCGCGCAGCAATACGGGCGGCCGCCGAATTCGCGGCCTCCATTGCCTTGGCCTTCTTCTCAGCACGATCGGCCAGCTCGTTCAGCGAGGAGTACTGGAACGGATCGACCTTCAGAATCACGCCCTGATGGTTGCCAGAGCGGGCGATACGATCCATCTCCAGACGATCGGCCTCCAGCATGTGCAGGCCGTTCATACCAGCGATTTTCACGATTTCGCGAGTACGATCGTCATGTTCAATACGAGACATGATGTACAGCGTGGAAGAAGGTACGCCTACGCGCAGTGCTTCCAGCACGGAATTACGGCCGTACACCAGATCCGAAGTATCCGCCGAAGCGAACTTGTCCACTCGACGGCGGGCTGCCAGACGCGGGTCGGCCATCTGCCGACGTTCGGCCGCTTTCTTGGCCTTGTACGCCTTGTGATAGACGCGGTCCTCGGCCTTGGGAGTGGGGCCGTAGCCCTTCAGTTTGTTGCGATGCTTGCCACCCGACCCCTTGGTCGGTCCTTTTTTGATAGCCATAGGTGCTATTGTCCCAGCACCCCGCGCCAAAACGCGGCTATTCCGCCGTCGGTAGCCGGTAAGGTATTGAGAGTGAAGAAGCAGCGTATGATATTCGGACTGTCCCTGCTGTATTGGGGATTATGGTTGGCGATTCTGATTCTGTGGATGGGTCGCTTCGTGACCTCATTCTTGTCGATATATTTGGTTTCCGCGCTGCGCCTCGATGAGGGTGTGGTGGGCACAGTCGTGGCCATGTACGGCTTCGGCGCAATCATCGGCTGCCTGTTCGGCGGTACCTTGTCCGACAGATTCGGCCGCCAATCCATGATTATCATCGGCGAAATCGGCGCAGCGGCTGCCCTGCTGGTCGTTTCCGTACTCACTGATCCTGTGTCTTTAGGCGCGGCTCTGTTCGTCTATGGTGCGTTCGCCTCGCTGCCCAGCCCGGCCATCGCCGCGTATATCGCGGATGTGGTGCCTGCCGAACGTCAGCAACGTGCATACGTACTGCAATCGTGGGCGATTAATTTTGGGTACGCGATTGGACCGATTGTGGCCAACCAGCTGGTCAAGATCTCGTATTCGCTGATGTTCTACGTTGAAGCGGCGGTGATGATAGCCGTCACGATATTGCTGATTGCGTTCTTCCGCGAGGTGCGGCATTTGGGGATTACTGTATCGGTGCCAAGTGCGGTGCGCCATGAAGACGAATGCAGTGTTACCCATGCGGAATTCGCCGGCATTGAGAGGCCGAATCACTCGGATGCCGCACCGGCTGCCAGTGTCAAGGGCGCCATGTCTCGCAATTGGCGGCGCGTGCTCACCGATACTCCATTCCTCGGCTTCTCCCTGCTGATGTTCGGCTACTTCCTTGTGTACTTCCAAAGCACCTCCGGCCTGCCCATTGCCATGACGGACCTTGGTCTAGGGCTGGGCGAGTATTCGGTGCTGCTCACCATCAATGGCGGTATGTTGTGCCTGCTACAGATTCCCGCGATGAAACTGTTCGCGCGCATGGGCAATTCACGCGTGCTGGTGATGGGCCTCGCCGTAACCGTCATCGGCTATGCGGTGCAGGCCGCGGCCCATTCTTGGGGCGGATTCGCGCTTGCCGTAGTGCTGTGGACGCTGGGTGAGCTGGGCACATTCCCTATCGCCACCACTACGGTTGCCGCCATGGCACCCGCGTCGGCGCGTGGCACGTATCAGGGCGTCTACAACGTAGTGTGGTCGGTGTCGGTTGCGCTGGCGCCGCTGATTGGTGGCTGGACTATCAGCAACTTCGGCGGTCGAACGCTGTGGATCGCCTGCACTGTTGTGTTGATTGCCGTGACCCTCGGTCTCAAGCTCACCAAAGGCTCGCGCGACCGCGCCATGGCCCGCAGTCTTCACGATTCGCTGTAAGTGTTATTCGGTTTGGAGATACGGGCAAGACCGCATATGGCGAGTGGTTCTTATCGAGAACTATTCTCTGCGCGTATGATGTATGGCATGCAATACATTCAACAAACCATCGTTGGCATTGATGGCAGCGAGGCGCGATTCTTTGGCTATGTGGCCGACAACAGCGAGGAGATGGAACCGGACCGTATACGCCCGGCCATCCTGATTTTGCCTGGCGGCGGCTACGCCATGACTTCTGACCGCGAAGCCGAGCCAGTGGCCCTGCAATTCCTGGCCAAAGGCTTCGCCGTATTCGTGCTGCGCTATTCGGTGCAGCCCAGCCGCTATCCGGTGGCTTTGCTGGAGGCTGCCGAGGCAATGCGCCTGATTCGCGCCAATGCGGATCAGTGGCATGTAAACCCCGCGCAAGTGGCCGTACTCGGCTTTTCCGCAGGCGGGCATCTGGCCGCCAACCTCGCCACCTCGGTCGGCGACGAAGACATCCGCGAACAGGGCGGCATAGACCCGGACGCCGTGCGCCCGAACGCGCTGATGCTCTCGTACCCAGTAATCACCGCCGGCAAGTACGCCCATCGCGGCAGCTTCCAATGCCTGCTAGGGGACCAAGCTCACAATCAGGCTTTGCTGGACAAGTTCTCCATCGAAAAGCACATCGATGCCAAAACGCCACCCGTCTTCGTCTGGCATACCATGACCGACGACGCCGTGCCCGTGGAGAACACGCTAATGCTCATCCAGGCCTGCCGGGCCGCCGGCGTGAGCATTGAGGCGCACCTGTTCCCTGAAGGCAGCCACGGCCTGTCCTTGGCCAATGCGGAAACTGCCGGTAACGGCTTCTATGCGCACATCGTCGAATGCGTGCAGTGTTGGCCTGATTTGGCTGAGGCCTGGTTGCGTCGCCTGTTCTAGGCAAAACGCTATTACGCTGTGCGCCAAGTGCGCCACGCGGTTATGGGATAATGGCAATCGTATGCATCGGCAGCAGTTGCGCCGGTGTCCATAACCGCGCAGTCCTGTGCGTCCAGCCGGGAGAGAAAACCCGGCAGCGGCCGCAAGGCTGACTACTCCGCGGCAATACCAAGGAGAACATTATGGATGATCTCAAAGATCAATCCGCAGTGTCCACGACCGCAACGAACGGGGTCGTGGAATCGGAAGAGGTGCGCGCACAGGAAGCGCTATTGGGGGATACTGATCCAAGTCTGACCAGCGCCGACGACGTGGCCAAAGCCCTGAACGTCGACCCATCCCACGGCCTGAGCGAGGAAGAAGCCAAGCGCCGACTGGCCAAATTCGGCCCGAACGAGCTCGCCAGCGCCCCGCCCGTACCGAAATGGAAGAAATTCCTGGCCCAATTCCAAGATCCGCTGGTCTACCTGCTGATCGCGGCCACTATTATCTCGGTGATCGCTTGGTTCATCGAAAAAGCCAATGCGCAGCCCGGCGCGGAAGGCGGCGAAGTGCTGCCGTTCGACGCCATCGTGATCATCTTGATCCTGATTGTCAATGCTGTGCTCGGCTATATGCAAGAAGCCAAGGCCGAGGCGGCCGTCGAAGCGCTCGCACAAATGACGGCCCCGCAGACCTCGGTGCTGCGCGATGGCAAGGTCATGCGCATCAACACCGCCGACGTGGTCCCCGGCGACATCATCGTCCTTGCGGAAGGCGATTCGGTCTCCGCTGATGGCCGACTGGTCAACGCGGCCAGCCTGCGCATCGCCGAGGCTTCACTGACCGGCGAATCCGTGCCGGTCGGTAAGAAGCCGGACACACTCACCGAAGCCAAGGCGCTGGGCGACCGTGCCAACATGATCTTCAACGGCACTTCCGTGACGCAAGGCACCGGCCGCGCAATCGTGACCGGCACCGGTATGAACACGCAGGTCGGCAAGATCGCCGACATGCTCTCCGCCACCGAAGATGAGAAAACTCCGCTGCAGAAGGAGATGGATTACGTCTCCAAGATCCTCGGCATTGCGGTGTGCGTCATCGCTGTCGTGGTGCTGGTGGCGCTCGCCGTGCTGGAAGGCTTCAACGACGTCCATGACGTGATTGATTCCTTGCTGTTGGCTGTCTCGCTGGCTGTGGCCGCCGTGCCGGAAGGCTTGGCCGCCATCCTGACCGTGGTGCTGGCGCTTGGTGTGCAGCGTATGGCCGCGCACAACGCCATCGTCAAGAAACTGCATTCGGTGGAGACCTTGGGCTCCGCTTCCGTGATCTGCTCGGATAAGACCGGTACGCTGACCCGCAACGAGATGACCGTGGAACGTGTGGTCACCCCGTCCGGCGAAGTGCAGATCACTGGCACCGGTTACGCGCCGGAAGGCCGCATGGTTATGACCGGCGGCGTCAGTCCTGAATCCGAGCAGGCCCAGATTGTGGCCGATGAAGTCGTCGCCACGCTTGTGGCCGGCACGCTCGCGAACGACGGCGAACTACGCGAGGAGAACGGCCGTTGGGAGATTGTGGGCGACCCCACCGAAGTCTCGCTGATCGTGGCCGCACGCAAGGTCAAGGCCGATCGCAAGATCAAGCGATACACGCGCGTTGGCGAGATTCCGTTCACCTCCGAACGCAAGCGCATGTCCATCATCGCCAAGGACAGCACCGATTCAGACAAGCTCACCGTGTTCGCCAAGGGCGCGCCCGACGTGCTGTTGAGCTACTGCACGCGCATCCGCGTGGGTGGTCAGGTCCGTAAGCTCACCGAAGGCGATCGCCAGTCGATTCTCGCAACCGTCGAACGTCTCTCCTCCGAGGCCTACCGTACGCTTGGCGAGGCCTGCCGTCCGCTGGAAACCGGTTCTTTGGCTGATGTACCCGGTGTAAGCGTCAACGCTGCAGGCCAGGTGTCCGACATCGCCGATCAGGCCGAAGCCATTGAAACCGATCTCATCTGGAATGGCATGGTCGGCATTATCGATCCGCCGCGTACTGAGGTGCGCGACTCCGTGACCGAGGCCCATCGTGCCGGCATCCGCACGGTGATGATCACCGGCGACCACCCGCTGACCGCCGCCCGCATCGCCTCCGACCTTGGCATCATCGCCAAGGATGGCAAGGCCCTGACCGGCGACCAGCTCGACCAGCTGCCCGATGAGGCCGCGCTCGACAAGGCCACGTCCGAAGTGTCCGTGTACGCGCGCGTGGCCCCCGAGCACAAGCTCAAGATCGTCGAATCCTTGCAGCGCCAAGGCAACATCGTGGCCATGACCGGCGACGGTGTGAACGATGCCCCGGCAGTCAAGTCCGCGGATATCGGCGTCGCGATGGGCATCACCGGCACCGAAGTGACCAAGCAGAGCGCCAAGATGATTCTGGCGGACGACAACTTCTCCACCATCGTGGCCGCCGTACGCGAGGGTCGCGTGATCTTCGACAACATCCGCAAGTTCCTGCGCTACCTGCTGAGTTCCAATGTGGGTGAGGTGTTCACCGTGTTCCTCGGTGTGGTGTTTGCCGGCTTCCTCGGCATCCGCCAGCCGGAAACCGTGGGCGTCACCGTGCCGCTGCTCGCCACACAGTTGCTGTGGATCAACCTGCTGACCGATGCCGCGCCGGCGTTGGCTATGGGCGTGGACCCGCAGACCGACGATGTGATGGGTCGTAAACCGCGTAAGGTGACGGACCGCGTGATTGACGCCTCCATGTGGGGCGACATCATCTACATCGGCGTCATCATGGCCATCGTCACGCTGATTGGTATGGACATGCACCTGTCCGGCGGCTTGTTCACCGACCGCTCGGTGGATGCCATCGGCCATGAAGCGCAGATGACCGAGGCCCGTACGATGGGCTTCACGATTCTGGTGTTTGCCCAGCTATTCAACGCGCTGTCCTCCCGTTCGCATCTGCAGTCCGCATTCGTGGGTCTGTTCTCCAACAAGTGGCTATGGGGTGCGATTGGTTTGTCCGTGGCGCTGCAGCTCGTGGTGATTTACGTGCCGTTCCTCAACGGTCCGTTCGGCACCGTGGCATTGAGCCCGATGGCTTGGGTGGAATGCATCTGCCTGGCCGCAATCGTGCTGATTGCCTCCGAACTGCGCAAGATTGTGCTACGCGCGATGGCCAAGCGTTAAGCCATCGCAATAGCCCTGATTGTGGGCATATAGCAGTGGGCCGGGCTCTGGTATTCAGAGCCCGGCCCACTGCTATATCCAAACGGCTCCTCATGGGGCGGTAACTATCCCATGGGGCGGTCGCTGAAAACGGCATTATTCCGCGAAAAAGGAAAATATGCTAACCGCCCCATGGGGAGTTACCGCCCCATGGGAAACAGGAGAACGCTGCAGACCTCAGTTGTGGCTGCCGTCGGTGCCGTCAGTAGAGGTGGAGTTGTCGCCGCCGTTATTGTTGTCGCTATTGTTGGACTCGTCTTGAGACTTCTGCTGTGCCTCTTGGTCGGCCTTCTGCTGAGCCTCTTCCTGAGCTTGCTTGGCGGCATCTGCCTGCTGCTTGGCCTGCATCGAGGCGGTGACGTCGGACTCGGCCTTCTGCAGTTTAGAAATCGCATTATTGACGTCGGATTCGGACGGACTGGTCCCGTTCATCACCGTATTGGCCTCGGTGATGGCGTTTTGCAGCGCGGTGCGGGTGTTTTCATCGGCCACACTGCCCGCGGAATTATCCAGCGTGCCCTGCGCCTGCGAAATAGCCGAGCTCAGGTTCGATTTCAGTGTGTTGGTATCGGCCGTCGCCTTTGAAGTATTAACGGCCTTGATCGCGTTGTTGATGGCATCCGTCTTGTCAGCCATGTCGCTGGCATCATTCTGCAGCTCTTTAGTGTGAGACTTCAACTCAGTGGCGTTGAGGCTGGAATCGCACTTGGCGGTGTCAGCCGGATTGCCGGCGTCTTGCAACGCCTGATTTAGCGTGGTGAGCGTATTGGCATCGGCCACATCGCTGGTGGATGTTTGCGCGCTGGTTTGGCCATTGGATATGGCGGTGGTGAGCTTCTTCTGAGCATTCGTGTACTGCTTGGCCGCTACCTTGCACTCGGCCAATGCCACGGCTTGGCTCGCCTTGCTGCTGTTGGAATGCCACCAGAGCAGGCCGGCGACAACCAGCGCTATCACGGCGACTACTGCTACGGCAATGCCGACGATCTTGCTGGTGTTCTTTTTGCCGCTACCGCCGTGACGAGGCTCGGCGCCATCGGAATCGTCCTCATCGGAGACCTGATCCAACGGAATGGAGGGAGGCATCACAGCAGGCTGAGCCTGTGCCGAAGCGGCCAGGGCGGCCGGTTGGAACACCTGTGTGGCCGCGGTTTCGGCATTCGGCATGGCCTGAGCTTCGAAAGGCTGTGTTGCCATGACCTGATCAGGCTGGAACGCTTGTGTTGCCTCGGCATCTACCGCAGGCTGCTCGGCCTGATTGGGGTGGAACGCCTGTGTCGCGGCGTTTGAAGCTACCGAAACAGGCGATGTCGCCGGTGCCGCTGGTGCGGCTGGTGCTGCTGGCGTCACCGGCGCTGTCGGTTCCACCGGGCGGAAGCTTTGCGTCGTCTGATCCCAAACGTATTGCTGCTGGCCGGGCGCAGCGGCGATTGGTGTTTCGGATACTACTGGCTGCGTGGCTGCCGCCGGCTGTGGTGCTTGTGCGGCAACCGCAGCTAGGAATTGCGGCGAGAACGGTTGCGTCATGGCCGGATCGATGGGCTGCGTCGGCTGAGCGGCTTGTACGGTCGGCACAGCTTGCGTGGGTTGTGAGGCATACGCTACTTGCGCGGGCTGCACAAACTGTGTGGGCTGTGTGGGCTGCGCAGACTGCGCAGACTGCACAGACTGCGGGAACTGCAGAGCCGGTGTGGCTTGTGCCGTGGGTTCTGTGCTATATGCTGCCGTCTCTTGCCCGGGAATCGGAGGAACCGTTGGCCTGACCGGCTTTTCGGGCTGCTGGAAGTCGAACTGGAACCCGCCATCGCTGTTGGTCATGACATCTCCTTGGGATTAAGCAAATGGCCGGCATCCGCCGGCCGAATGGTACGTCGCAACGCTCAGTCGTCGATGTGCGCGCGGTAGAAATTCTCGTAGGAACGGCTCGGCG
>OHHD01000252.1_pt1 | contig 15186 bp, 16 predicted proteins | sample 1567941 | NCBI WGS metagenome assembly OHHD01 (sample SAMEA3879514, study PRJEB24766) | human gut metagenome | biome: human-associated habitat; feature: feces | place: USA | collected 1985/1987 | reverse complement strand
GGTTCATCCTTTTTCTTTCGGGCTTTTTCGTCGAACATACGCTGCCCGGGCTTTTCTCTGCATTTCCTTTTTCGCATTGATTATATGCCGCCTGCCGCAACGTTGTATCAATTCAACATCAACGCCCGTTAAAAAAAGCAGATATCATCTTTTTAAGGAAATTATCCCTTTTTCAGTCTTTCCCGACGGGGAGGGGTTCATTCTTTATTTTTAATTCTTCTGCTCAAGCGCAGCGTATTCCGCATCCTTCGGCCGAACGTTATTTAAGTTTCGGATTCGCCGTTCGACATTTGCTCCTCATACCTTTCATCGCCCCACCATTTCGGCATCAGCTCATTCAAAGTAATCGTCTCACGCGTTTCGTAGTCAACAAGAATTTCCGTATCTTTGTTGCGCGGGGACAGCTGCATGAAAAACTCGCGGCACGCACCGCAGGGCATTCCGCTTCCGCCGCCGCAGGGCGGTGCATCACGGAACGCGATCATGCGTTTCACAACAGTCTGCCCGCTGTTCACAAACATATTCAATGCGGCAACACGCTCCGCACAAAGGTTCATCACACCGCTGCAGCTTTCAATGCAGAATCCCGTGAAGATCTCTCCGTTTTCGCTTTCAAGTGCGCAAACAACATGATGCGCATACACAAACGGCGTAACATCCTCCGGATGATATTGTTCCTTTGCTTTAAGGTACAATTTTTCCCAAATATCCATATCAATAATACCTCTTAACTCTCCTAACGATTATCAGCTGCGGCTGTCCGCTGCATAAACTATGCAGCCTATGCCCGCAATCATTGAAAAAAGTATTGCGCCGCCCATTCCGTCCGTAACAGCCGAACCTGCAAAAAAGCCTGCAATTCCGGCAAGTATCATGATAATTACCGAAACTGTTGTTCTGAATTTTTTCATATGCTTCTCCTTATTTTTGAATTGCGTTTTCCGTCACGGCTCATTTTCGGGTCTGAAAGCACAAAAAAACAACTTTTATCGTGGTAGACAAAAGTTGTTTTCCTGATGGTGCGAGTGGTGATACAGCATTTTTCAAAAAACACAGTAATATCAATGGTTTTAGGACACCCGAACAGCGAAATTACTTGTATTCCGCCCTCTTGAAGCAGTCAATTTCAGCAGCTATTGCTCGGTTCATCTCCCGGTAAGGAGACGACACCCTTGCAATAATCAGTACATAGCGCGTCTGTTACCCAAAGTGGCGCTTGGGTCGGCAGGCGCGCTATTTTTATGCCCAGATGCGGGCGAAGGAGGTGTTATTGTGAAAGCATACGGGAAGTCGTGGGGTTACAACGTATATGACTGCCGGTACTGCCTGTACCGGAAAGGGAAGCTAAAGGGCTGCGTCTACCCGGACGGCTGCTGCTGTCCCGTCCCGCAAAAGCCCGCAAGACGGAACGGCATAGAACAAGTTTACGAAGCAAATGCAGACAATGCCGCTCCCGTTTCGGAGTGCGAGGGCTGTCCCTACGGAAGGGCTGCCCCCTGCATCGGATGGTGTACCAAAGAGGTCATGCGCGCCGCAGGGCTTCCAAAGGAGCGTGACAGAAGCCATGTATGACTATTTCTACGGTGCGGAAGCGGAACAGTTCTTCTTTTACCGCATCCCCAAGGTGCTGTTCACGGAGGAACGGTTCAGAAGCGTTTCCGCAGAAGCCAAGGTGCTCTACGGTCTGCTCCTTGACCGTATGAGCCTGAGCTGCAAGAACGGCTGGCTGGATAAAGAAGGACGTGTGTATATCATCTTCACCATCGAAGAGGTCATGACCGCCCTGGGCTGCGCCGACCAGAAGGCCGGAAAGCTGCTGCATGAGCTGGAGAGCAAATGCCGCCTTATCGAGCGCAAGAGGCAGGGGCTGGGCAAGCCCAACCTCATCTACGTCAAGAACTTTGTGGATAAAGCTGCGGATAACCCTGTGGATAACACATCGGGCAGTAGCACCCCCTCCCCGGAATCACGATTCCAGAACCGTGAAAATCACGATTCAGGAGCAGTGAAAATCACGGATCAAGAATCGTTAAAATCACGAGGTAGTTATACTGATAAGAATTATACTGATTTTAGTGATACTGATTCCTTTCCCTTCACTTCGTTCAGGAGGGATCACGGGCGGGAAGCGAAAGGAAACGAAGCGGCTCTGAGAGAGCGGTACAGAGAGCTTATTGCGGAGAACATCGCCTACGACGCACTCCTGACAGACTATCCATACGAGCAGGACACGCTGGAAGAAATCCTGGAGCTGCTGGTGGATGTGGTCTGTACGACAAAAAGCTCCGTCCGCATTTCCGGCGACGATAAGCCCGCCGAGGTGGTCAGGAGCCAGTTTTTGAAGCTGAGCAGCGAGCACATCCGCTTTGTGGTGGGCGGGCTGAAGGAAAACACCACCCGCATCCGCAATATGCGCCAGTATCTTTTAGCCACGCTGTATAACGCCCCTCTGACCATCGGGAACTACTACCGAAGCCTTGTCAGTCACGATATGTCGGAGGGATTCATCTGAGCCGCAGGTTATTGCCTGCGGCTTTGGCATTTTCAGGAGGTGATGCGACCGTGCCGAAACAGAAACCCAACGAACAGGTACAGCAGATACCGCTTTCAGAGATTCGTCCCTTCAAGAACCACCCCTTCAAGGTGACGGACGACGAGCTCATGCAGCAGACCATCGACAGCATCATGCAGGTGGGCGTTCTCAACCCCGCCATCATCCGCCCCGCACCGGAGGGCGGATACGAGATGGTAGCCGGACACAGGCGGCTCCATGCCGCAGACCTTGCGGGGCTGAAAACCATACCGGCCATCGTCCGCAATCTTGACGACGACGAGGCGGTGATCCTCATGGTGGACAGCAATTTGCAGCGGGAAACCATCAGCCCCATGGAACGGGCGCAGGCGTACAAAATGAAGCTGGAAGCGTTGAAGCATCAGGGAAAGCGAACAGATTTAACTTCCACCCAAGTTGGGCGGAAGTTAGAATCGGCAGAAGTTATTGCTCAACAGACCGGGGAAAGCAAAAACCAGGTTCGCCGCTTTATACGTCTGACTGAGCTTGTTCCTGAGATTCAAGAAAAGGTGGACAGCAAGGAGATCGCATTCAGCCCCGCCGTGGAACTGTCATACCTCACCCATGACGAACAGAAGCAGTTTCTGGACGCAATGGACTATTCCCAGAACACCCCCTCTCTTTCCCAGGCGCAGCGGCTCAAGAAGCTCAGCCGGGAGGGAAAATGCACGAAGGAGGCCATGCGCTCCATCATGTCCGAGGAAAAGAAGGAGGAACAGGAGCGCATCACGCTGAGCAGCGATACCCTCCGCAAATACTTCCCCCGAAGCTACACGCCCCTGCAAATGCAGCAGACCATCATCACGCTGCTGGAGCAGTGGCAGAAAAAACAGCAGCGCCGGAACGAGCGCTGAGAAAGGCAGGTTTATCCATGAACGTAACCATCAACATCTACGGCGACGTACACATCCACTGCGACTGCTGCGACGAACGCGGCGTATATGCCGACGACCTTGAGGAAAGCCCAGAAGTCCCATATGAAGATGCACCCGATACGGAGGATGACAGCGAAGAAATCGAGCTGTCCATTGCGGAAGCGGAAGCTGTGGTCAAGGCAGTGGCGGAGCTGCTCTTTCCCTTTCTTCCGGCTGAAATTGACGAGGGAGGCGGCGCGCATGAAGGAATTTGACGTGACCATCACCGAAACGCTGAAGCTCACCGTGTCCGTGGAGGCTTCTTCCAAAGAGGAAGCCCAGCAGATGGTAAGCGACCAGTGGCACGCCGGGGATCATATTCTGGATGCGGACAATTTCGTGGAGGTGGAGTTTGAGAGCAATGACGGCAAAGAAATATCCGCCGAAAGAGCGCAGGACGACACCCTCGAGGTGCTCATGGTGGAGCCGGGACAGTACCCGCGCGTGGAGCGTATCGGCTCCGACCTTTCTTCCTTGCAGAAGGCGGTGGACGGCTATATCGAAGCAATTTACCCATATGACGACCCCGTGGCGCTGATCTGCGGGGAGGAAGCCAAGCTGGAGGGCAAGCCCCTGAACCGCGCCCTGCGGGACGGGGACGGCGATATCTACGATATTGTGGCCGGTAAGTTTTTCCTCTGCGGTCTGGGGGATGAAAACTTTGCGTCTCTGCCGAAGGAGCTGCAACAGAAATATGAGGAAAAGTTCCGTCAGCCGGAAGCCTTTTTGAAGATGGGCAGCAAGATCATGGCGATCCCCACCGAGCCCGCCAAGGCTGCGGGCAAGGGCAAGACCGCTCCGGTGACAGAGCGATGATACCATCACTCCCAATGCGAACGAAAGGAGGAATGACCCATGCAGGAAGAAATTGAAAACAGAACTGTCACTCTGATCATCTCCGCCGTCAAGCTGACCGCACGGGAGCTGAAGGCCGGGATGGATAAATATCTTTCCGAAAAGAAGAGCAAAGCCATGGAAAAGGCGCGTGGTGCGCCTGAAAAGCCCAGCGGCAAGCAGACGGTGAGGCAGCTCATAGGGCAGAATCAGGGCGTGTCCAACATTGAGATCACCAACAGCAATATCAAAGGCTTTGAGCGCATAGCACGGAAATACGGCGTGGATTTTGCCGTTAAGAAAGACCGCAGCGTTTCACCGCCGAAATACTTTGTGTTCTTTAAGGCGAGGGACGCGGACGCACTGACGGCGGCGTTCAAGGAATACACGGCATATGAGCTTAAACGCGCCGCCAAAGCGCAGAACCGTCCCTCCGTGCTGGCGCATCTGCAAGCACTCAAGGCAAAGGTTCAGGCCATTACGCCGGGGAAATCCCGAAATCAGAACAGGGGCATCACGATATGAAGAAACCTCTGAATATCAAGAAGTACCTGCTGCCCAATATCCCGTATGTCTTTATCGCCCTCTTTGCCACCAAGCTGGGGCAGGCGTGGCGGCTTGCCCCCGGCATGGATTTCTCGGGAAAGGCGCTGCACCTCATGGAGGGCTTCGCCGCCGCGTTCCGGTCGGCGCTGCCCAGCTTCCACCCCATCGACCTGTGCGTGGGCGTTGCAGCCGCTCTGCTCATCCGTCTTATCGTGTACGTCAAGGGCAAGAACGCCAAGAAATTCCGCAAGAATCTGGAATACGGCTCTGCCCGTTGGGGCAGGCCCGAGGATATCGCCCCTTACGTCGATCCGAAGTTTGAGAACAACGTCATTCTCACCCGGACAGAACGGCTCATGATGTCCAATCGTCCCAAAGACCCCAAGACGGCGCGGAACAAAAACGTGCTGGTGGTGGGCGGCTCCGGCAGCGGCAAGACGCGGTTTTTCATTAAGCCAAATCTCATGCAATTACACAGTTCATACGTTGTCACCGACCCGAAAGGCAGCATCGCCGTGGAGTGCGGAAAGCTCATGCTCCGCAATGGCTATAAGGTGAAGATATTCAATTCCATCAACTTCAAGAAGTCCCACCACTACAACCCCTTTGCGTATATCCACAGTGAGAAGGATATTTTGAAGCTGGTCACGACCCTCATCGCCAACACCAAGGGGGACGGGAAATCCGGGGACGATTTCTGGCAGAAGGCCGAGACGCTGCTCTACACGGCGCTCATCGGCTATATCCATTACGAAGCCCCCGAGGAGGAACAGAACTTCGCCACGCTCATCGAGTTCATCAACGCCATGGAGGTGCGCGAGGACGATGAGACCTTTGAGAACAACGTGGATCTGGCCTTTAAGGAGCTGGCAAGCCGGGAGCCGAATCACTTCGCCGTGCGGCAATATAAAAAATACAAATTAGCGGCGGGCAAAACAGCTAAGTCGATCAATATTTCCTGCGGCGCGCGCCTTGCGCCCTTCGATATTCAGGAGCTGCGGGAGATCACCATGTACGACGAGCTGGAGCTGGACACCCTGGGCGACCGGAAAACGGCGCTGTTTCTCATCATGAGCGACACCGACAGCACCTTCAACTTCCTTATCTCCATGATTTACAGCCAGTTATTCAACCTGCTGTGCGAAAAGGCCGACGACGTGTACGGCGGCAGGCTCCCCGTCCATGTGCGCTGCCTCATCGATGAGTGCGCCAACATCGGGCAGATACCGAATCTGGAGAAGCTCATGGCTACCATCCGCAGCCGCGAGATCTCCGCCTGTCTGGTGCTGCAAGCCCAAAGTCAGCTAAAGGCTTTGTACAAGGACAACGCCGACACCATCATCGGCAACTGCGACAGCTCCATCTTTTTAGGCGGTAAGGAGCCCGGCACGCTGAAGGAGCTGAATCAGGCACTGGGGAAAGAGACCATCGACACCTTCAATACCGGTGAGAGCCGTGGACGGGAGGTTTCCCACAGTCTGAACTATCAGAAGCTGGGCAAAGACCTTGCCACGATAGACGAGCTGGCGGTGCTGGACGGCGGCAAGTGCATCTTGCAGCTTCGGGGCGTGCGCCCCTTCCTCTCGGATAAGTACGACATCACCCGTCACCCCAATTATAAGTATCTGTCGGACGCGAACCCAAGGAACGCCTTTGATATCGAGAAATACCTCTCCACAAGGCTGGTGCCGAAAGCGGATGAGGTCTATGAGGTGTTCGACGCGGGCCGCGTCTGAGCGCACAAGCCCGCCGCCCTCATGCGGCGGCTTTTCATATAGATACAGATGAGAAAAGACGCCTCCTCGCTTGCAGGGTCGGAACGAATCCACGAACTAAAATTTGAAAGGAGAAGCCGGAATCGGGGCTGCATCGCAGCTTTCGTTCCGGCTCCTGCTGTATTCGCGAGATCTCAACACTACCAACACCCAATGATTCCGGCAACACAAATATGGAATTTTTCAACTCTGCTGTCGGCGTTCTTCAAACTTTGGTAATTGCCCTTGGCGCAGGTCTCGGCATCTGGGGAGCCATTAACCTGCTGGAAGGCTACGGAAACGACAACCCCGGCGCTAAAAGTCAGGGCATGAAGCAGCTCATGGCGGGCGGCGGCATCATCGTCATTGGCACCACACTGATCCCTCTGCTGTCTGGCCTGTTTTAAGGTAGGCGCTTATGGATTTTCTCACCGACTGGCTCACAAACTGGCTCAAAGAGCTTCTGATTGGCGGGATCATGGGAAACCTCGAAGGGCTTTTTGATACCGTCAATACCCAAGTCGGAGAGATTGCGGCACAGGTAGGGACTACCCCGGCGGCGTGGCACGCCGGGGTTTTCTCCCTGATCCGACAGCTTTCCGAAACGGTGATCCTGCCGATTGCCGGAATGGTGCTGACCTTTGTTGCCACTTATGAGCTCATACAGATGCTTTTGGAAAAAAACAATATGCACGAGGTTGACGTTGCGAACCTCTATAAATGGATGTTCAAAACAGCCTGTGCAATCTTAATCCTGTCAAATACATTCAATATCGTCATGGCTGTGTTCGATGTGTCGCAGAGCGTTATCGCGCAGGCAGGCGGGCTCATTCAAGGCTCTACCGATGTTTCGGCGGATATGCTTGCCGAACTGGAAACCTCGCTGGAGGCGATGGACTTGGGGCCGCTTTTGGGGCTTTGGCTGCAGTCTGCGCTCATTGGATTTACGATGAAGGCGATGGGGATTATCATTTTCGTTTTGGTGTATGGCAGGATGCTGGAAATCTATCTGCTGACCAGTCTGGCCCCCATCCCCGTTGCTACGCTTTCCAACCGGGAGCTTGGCAGCACCGGGCAAAACTACATCAAGTCCCTGTTTGCCGTGGGCTTTCAAGGGCTGCTGATTCTTGTATGTGTTGCAATTTACGCGGTGCTCATTCAAGGCATCGCAACAAGCGGCGATCCCATCGGGGCGATTTGGGGAACTGTGGGCTACACGGTTTTGCTTTGCTTCATGCTCTTTAAGACCGGGAGCATTGCCCAGCGTATCTTTGGCGCTCATTAACAGGAGGAGGTGCTTATGCCGAGAAGATACGGGGCGGATGGAACGCGCTTATGGAATGGAAAAACGCCGGAGGAGTTTACTGAAGCGGACGCTTACCGCTTTATGGCGGAAACGGAGGCCGTCCTGCAAAGAAAAGAGCTGATGGACGACCCCGCCCAGCCTGCTCCGGCAAGCGGAAAGGAGGAATTTTATCTGAGTAAGAAAGACGATGTATTGCTGACCCCGGAGCAGATTGCTGCGGAGGAACGGCGCTGGCTGTTTGATGCTCCCATCGCGGAGCTTGCGGAAGTCAAGGGCGTTAGCATTGACGAGGCAGTAAAAATGCGGACGGATGCCGTTTTGCAGGAGGCGGTTGTTCCGATTTCGGTGTCTGTCCGCCCGATTGAACCGCAGGGAAAACTGATCGGCTTTGCCAGCGTCAATTTCGGCGGTGTGGTCATCGACGATTTTAAGGTTGTGGATGGGAAAAACGGGATTTTCCTCGGTGCTCCCTCTAAGCCCGATCCTGCCAGCCGGACGGGATACCGGGCTACGGTTCGGATTCCTGACCGCGCCACACAGGAACGGATCAACGCGGCTGGTGTGGAGGCGTATCATGCGGCGGTGGAACAGCTTGTTGCACGGGCCCAGGCGGTACGGCCTGCCCCGATCAAGGAGCAGATGGCCGAGGCCGCGAAACAAGCTGGAAAAGAAAATGCCGCCCGGCCTGCACCTGCCAAGGCAAAGGAGGCCCGCAATGACCGATAGCCGCACTTTGGGACAAAGTGTCCCGAAGGAGGGCTTGTTTCTCATGGACGGCATCGAGGGCCTGCGTTCTTTGCCAAAACATAGCGTGGATATGCTGCTGACTGATCCGCCCTACGGCACAACCCGGAATTATTGGGATGTGCCCCTGCCGCTCCCGGAGCTGTGGGAGGCGGTGAAATGGGCGGTCAAGCCGAATGGTGCGGTGCTGTTCTTCGCACAGTGCCCCTTTGACAAGGTGCTGGGCGCATCCAACCTCGCCATGCTCCGCTATGAGTGGATTTGGTACAAGGAGCGCGGAACGGGCTTTCTCAATGCAAACCGGGCTCCACTGAAAAAGTCCGAGAATATCTTGGTGTTTTACCAGAAGTCCCCGGTCTACAATCCGCAGTTTACTTATGGCAAGCCTTATGCCCGCGTACATTCCCGAAGCGGTACAAGCTCCAACTATGGGAAATTTGAACGGCAGGGCTCGGAGTCCAACGATGGCCGCCGCTATCCCGGAAATGTACTTTTTGTGCCTACGGTGTCCGGCGGCATCCACCCCACGCAGAAGCCCGTGGAGCTCTGCGAGTATTTGATCCGCACCTATACCCACCCCGGCGAACTGGTCGCGGACATTTGCGTTGGCTCCGGCACAACCGCGATTGCAGCCATCAACACAGAACGCCGCTTTGTATGCTTTGAAACGGCCCCGTCCTTTTATGCCGCCGCCAGTGAGCGCATCCGTGCGGCGCAGGCAGTAAAAAGCTCCGGCGAGAAAGGAGTGTAATTATCCAGCAGTATTCTATCATTTACGCCGATCCCCCTTGGCGCTACTCGGCTAAGAAAGTACAGGGCGCGGCGGAAAATCATTATCCCACTATGAGCATTGAGGATTTATGTGCGTTGCCTGTGGCTGATCTTGCAGCCCCGGACAGCGCACTCTTTTTATGGGCCACTTTCCCGCAGCTCCCGGAGGCGCTCCGGCTGATCGAGGCTTGGGGCTTCACCTACAAAAGCGTTGCTTTCGTCTGGCTGAAAAAGAACAAGAAGGCGGATAGCTGGTTTTACGGCCTTGGCTTCTGGACAAGGGGCAATGCAGAAATCTGCCTGCTGGCAACCAAGGGACATCCAAAGCGGCAGGCTGCCAACATTCATCAATTCATCATTTCCCCGATTGAAGCCCATAGCAAAAAGCCGGACGAGGCCCGCGCCAAAATCATTTCCCTGATGGGCGATCTGCCCCGCGTGGAGCTCTTTGCCAGGCAGACCCCGCCCGGCTGGGCTGTATGGGGAAATGAAGTAACACCAACCATCCCGGACTTTGGGACACATTGTCCCGAAGTACAGAAAGGAGTGTGATCTATGCCCTATGTAAACGTACCAAACGATTTATCCAAAATCAAAACAAAGATGGCTTTCAACCTCACCAAACGCCAGCTTGTCTGCTTCGGCAGCGCGGGCGCAGTGGGGATTCCGGCCTATCTGCTGACCCGTGGCACCCTCGGCAATACCGGGGCGATGTTTCTCATGCTGGGAATTATGCTCCCGGCGTTCCTGCTGGCCATGTATGAAAAGGACGGCTTACCCTTTGAAAAGGTGGTGCGGAATATCATCCGGGCCAAGTTTCTAAGGCCGGGGATCAGGGCCTACCGAACCGAAAACATTTATGCGCCCTTTGCCGGGCCGGGCGCTGGAAAGGAGGATGTGATTGAAAAACACAAAGAAAAAAAACGGAGCCGCCGCCAAGGGTAAAGGCCGGGCGGCCCTGTCTGCCCAACAGACAATCCCGTATCTGTCCATGCACCCGGACGGTGTGTGCAAGCTCCCGGGTGGGCTCTATACAAAAACTGTGGAATATGAGGACATCAATTACTCCGTGGCATCCACCGAGGATCAGACCGCCATATTCAGCGGATGGAGCTCATTTCTCAACTACTTTGACAGCTCGCTGCCGTTCCAGCTTTCCTTTATCAACCGTCGTTCCCATTCCCGCAGCCGCTATCAAGTCAATATCCCGAAAGCGGATGACAACTATAACAGCGTCCGGGACGAGTTTACCGGGATGCTGAAAAATCAGATTGCCAAAAGCAACAACGGTATTGAGCGCTCAAAATACATCACCTTTGGCATACCCGCCGAGGGGATTGCGGAGGCTCGGCCCCGTCTGGAGCGTGTGGAGGCCGATGTCATGGGAAACTTTAAGCGGCTGGGCGTTCCCTCGGAGCCTATGGACGGGCGGGCCCGCCTTGCGCTGCTTCATAGCCAGATGCATCCGGGGAGCCGCGAGGCGTTCCGCTTTTCGTGGAAAGACATCCCACAGACCGGGCTTGGCACAAAAGACTTTATTGCCCCGGACAGTCTCGACTTCCGCCAGTCCCGCACATTCCGCATCGGCCAGTATTGGGGCGCGGTGTCCTACTTGCAGATTATGGCATCGGAGCTTTCGGATAAGCTGCTGGCGGAAATCTTGGAGCTGGATGCGGAAATGACCGTGACCATGCACATTCAGACCGTGGATCAGCTCAAGGCAATCAAGACCATCAAGGGGAAAATCTCGGACATCGGAAAAATGAAAGTGGAGGAACAGAGAAAGGCTGTGCGCTCCGGCTATGACCCGGACATTCTTCCCCCTGACCTGATTACATTCAGCAAGGACGCAGCGGAACTTCTGGCTGATTTGCAATCCCGCAATGAGCGAATGTTTCTGCTGACCTTTACGGTGGTAAACCTTGCTCCTAACCGCCAGCGGCTGGAAAACGATGTGTTTACCGTGGGCGGTATCGCGCAGAAATACAACTGCGCTCTGCGCCGTCTGGACTGGCAACAGGAACAGGGCTTTGTTTCCTCGTTGGCCCTTGGTTACAACGAGGTAGAAATCCAGCGCGGTATGACCACCAGCTCCACAGCCATCTTTATTCCTTTTATGACAAGGGAGCTCCGCATGGCTGGGCAGGCCCTCTACTATGGCATGAACGCACTTTCTCACAATGTCATCATGGCTGACCGCAAAAAGCTGAAATCAGCAAACGGGATGTATTTGGGCTCTACGGGCTCCGGAAAGAGCTTTGCCGCAAAGCGCGAGCTCTTGAACGTGTTTCTCACCATCCCGCAGGATCGGATCATCGTGGTTGACCCGATGGGCGAATACGCTCCGCTGGTGCGAAGGCTGGGCGGCCAGGTGATCGAGATTGCCCCGGACAGCCCGCACCACCTCAATCCGATGGATGTGGAGCTCAATATGGCCGCCGGAGAAAGCCCGCTTTCCATGAAGGCGGATTTTCTTTTGTCCCTATGCGAGCTGGTGGTCGGCGGCAAGGAAGGCTTGCAGCCCATTGAAAAGACGGTCATTGACCGCTGTGTGCGTTTGGTGTACCGGGAACAGGCGCTCGGACTGGAAACTGCAAAAACACCGCTGTTGCAGGATTTGTACGAAGAGCTCTTACGCCAGCCGGAGCCCGAAGCCCGGCGCGTGGCAACTGCCTTAGAGCTTTATTGCACAGGCTCCCTCAATCTCTTTAACCATCCTACCAACGTCAAGACGGACAGCCGTGTGGTGTGCATCGTTCTGAAAAACATGGGCGAAAACCTTAGAAAGATTGCAATGCACATCACAAATGAGTTTGTTTCGCAGGCGGTGGATCAGAACTTCCACGAGGGTGCGGCGACTTGGTGCTACTTTGACGAGTTTCATATCCTGCTCCGCGATCCGCTGACAGCCAGCTACTTTGTGGCAGTCTGGAAAATGCTGCGTAAAAAAGGATGTGTGCCGTCTGCTTTGACGCAGAACGTCAAAGACCTTTTGGCCAGCCGGGAAATCGAGAACATTCTGGACAACACGGATTTTATGATCCTGCTTTCGCAGGCGCAGAGTGACCGTACCATTCTGGCAAAACAGCTCGGCATTTCCGAGCACCAGCTTTCCTATATCACACACAGCAATTCCGGCGAGGGGCTGTTGTTCTATGGAAATGTGACCATCCCGTTTGTGGATCGGTTCCCTCGCGGAGAAATCTATGACCTGCTGACTACCCGCCCGGAGGATATGAAGAATGAAACGAAAAACGAATAAGACCAAGGAGGAGGCTTGGTCGCAGACCGCCCACGCCCCTGACGGGGAACAGCCCGGGCCGGAGGCTTCCGACACTTCGGGACAAAGTGTCCCGAAGTCCAAGTTCCGCAAAAAGAGCCAGCAGGAACAGGCTGCGGCGGCAAAGCTCCACATGGAGTCCCAAGGCGAAAAACTGGAACAGGCCCGGGAGAAGCTGGCAAAGCAAAAGCCGCCGAAAAAGCCCGGCCCGGTAAAACGCATAGGCCGTGTTGCCAGTGGTTCCGTTCACAGCTTCGTGCATGGCAAGATTTTTGAAGTGGAACAGGAAAATGTCGGCACGGAAGGCGCACACCGTTCTGAGCTTGTGGGAGAAACCGCGCTACGGCATGGCTCTCGCTTTGTGCGCCGTAAAGTCCGGGAACATCCGGCAAAAGTGGTACGCAAGGCCGAGGCCCGCTATACCAAGTACACGGCGGACTACCATTTTCACACCGCCGCACAGGAGCACCCGGAGCTGACGAAAAATGCCCTTACCCGCTACTGGCAGAAGCAACGGCTCCGCAGGCAATACCGCAAGCAGGCAAAGGAGGCTGCAAAGCAGAGCGCGGCTGCGGCTGGGAAAACTGCCACAGCCACAGAACGCCTGACTGCCCGGGCAGTGGAATTTGTCAAAAGTCATCCCGCAGGTGCCGTGATTGCGGTGCTCTGTGTGTTACTCCTGTTTGCTATGCAGTCCTGTTCCTCTACCATGCTTATGCTGGGGAACGCCGGGGCCGGTGCATTAGGAGCCAGCACCTATCCTTGCGAGGATCGTGATATGCTGGCCGCCGAAGCCGCCTATTGTGCGCTGGAAGATGATTTACAGCATTATCTGGACACCTATGAAAGCACCCATGACTATGACGAATACCACTTCGATCTGGACGAAATCGAACATGACCCCTATGTGCTGCTTTCTCTTTTGTGTGCGCTCCATGAGGGACAATGGACAATAGAGGAAGTCCAGGGAACGCTGCAAATGCTGTTTGACCGCCAGTACATTCTCACGGAGGATGTGGTGGTGGAAACCCGGTATCGCACGGAAACCGACACATGGACGGACGAGGACGGCAACTCCCATACGGACACCTATCAGGTGCCTTACGACTATTACATCTGTACGGTCACGCTGGAGAACTTTAATTTATCCCATGTACCCGTGTATGTCATGGGCGAGGATCAGCTTTCCCGGTATGCCATCTATATGGCAACACTGGGAAACCGCCCCGATCTGTTCCCGGATTCTCCCTATGTGAACAAGTACATTACCGGGAACCCCGGTGACTACGAGGTGCCAGGAGAATATCTGGACGATGAAACCTTTGCCGCGATGCTTGCCGAGGCGCAGAAATACATCGGCTATCCCTATGGTGCAACTCGTTCCCAACTGAAAAGGTTGGGCACTTGTCCAATGATTGGAGGTGAAAAGAAAGACAGGTGAACTGGTAATTCGATTGGTGGAATGATGGGGTAACGCCCTGAAACGCCAGCCTAATACTCCGACTGGCTTAAAGCGGAAACGCTATGGGTCAGAAGCTCGGTGAAGTCGGCTGAGAGTGACCGTAAGAATTGCTGGATAACAACCAGCCACACGAAAGCCGCCCAGAGGTGGGCGGTGTCACCTATAGGCCGGGGCTCTATAAAATACCTATGGTTAGAATGTGCGGAAGCACTGACGAAAACCGCGAATGTACAGGTCTAAAGGTAGGCCATATAGAAATGTATGGTGGCGTTAATTCGCCGTCAGTGTGGTTTAGTAAAAATCGTATGTATGAACGACCATGATGTGTTAAAGGCGCATCCAAGCTGACAGGACTAAAGCGGAGACCTAAGGGTATATGCACAGATAGAATTATCGGAACAAGGAAAGGTATCGGGCTTTACCATAGTGGTAAAGCAGGCAGACGAAGAAAATAAGCTGCCGAACCGGTGCTGAAAAGCAGAGGTCGGACTTACGATGAATCCCGCGAAAAAGAAGGATTCGGAGGGATGGCCTCAAGTCATTAGTCATATATGAAACAATCATTCAATCGCAGTAAGGATTCGAGTAGGACAAAAAAGTCACTCAATTCAAAAGAAGGGAGTGATGCCTTATGCCAAAAGAGAAAGCCGAAAAATCATTATGTATGAGCGGACTGCGCCATGCTGAGTATTACGGAATGCAGGAAGTGTTTGACGGTCTGTATGCGAAAAGCAGTAAAAATGAGACTTTCACAAATTTGATGAACATCATCTTAAAACGTGAAAATATCCTGCTGGCATATAGAAATATCAAGTCAAATGACGGAAGCAAAACTCCGGGAACAGATGGCGTGACATTCGATGACATCGGAAAGCTGATGCCGGATGAGGTTATTGATACAGTCCGTTTCATTACAATCGGCAGTACACATGGGTATCGTCCGAAACCTGTCCGAAGAAAAGAAATACCAAAACCTTACGACCCAACAAAAACCAGGCCGCTG
>OHHD01000239.1_pt1 | contig 15616 bp, 18 predicted proteins | sample 1567941 | NCBI WGS metagenome assembly OHHD01 (sample SAMEA3879514, study PRJEB24766) | human gut metagenome | biome: human-associated habitat; feature: feces | place: USA | collected 1985/1987 | reverse complement strand
GACACACAGGAAATGTCCTTGGGAGAGATACAGCCCTTGAACATCGGGTTGCGCAGTTCATAACCGCCGCTCCGGTTCATGAAGCCTATGGCAAAATACCGCTTGCCCCGTATTCCATATGCCACTTCCTTGCAGAACCTCCCGGCTACGGCCGGATCAATTCCTCTCTCTTTCAGGTAGCTTTTCAATGCCTCATGACTCAGTTCCGTCACTTTCACGTCCTCGAATCCGGAAACGCGGGGTATCTTCTTACGTTCCTGTAAAGGCCGGAGGGGAAGGATGCCGGATTTCCCTGAAAGGAACTCCAGCTGTTCCATGAAACTGGTACTTCCGGTCAGTTCTCCGGCAAGATGGAAGATGTCACCTCCCTTTCCGAGGCCAAAATCAAACCAAACATTCCGCTGCGTATCCACCTTGAAGGATGCGGTTCTCTCATTTCTGAAAGGGGATCTGAACCAGACATCATTTCCTTTACGGGATACAGGCATATGCCCCAGATCTTCAAGAAAACCGACAAGAGAAATCCGTCTAATCTGTTCCAGTTCCATAACCCGCTAATTTATCATAAAACGAATGCCGATTCCATATTGGGTATGGCAATGTCCGAGACTTCCGCCCCACAGGAAACGCTCACGCAAGGAAGCCGTCAATGCCACACGGTCGGCAAGGTACAGTTCCATCTCCAGCGTCAGGGCACAGCCGTACACAAAGGCATCGCCGTTTTTCAGGGTAGCCCCGTCATAGAGCTTTTTATCGGACCAGTTTACCGTCTCATATCCGGCCAGTGCCGATCCTCCCAGATTGAGGAAGAACACTTTTCCCGCATCGGAAAGGAAATTCAGGTAATATCCGCCTTCTGCCGTAAACTGCGCCGAAGGGATGGTCACATGACGGTAACCGTGTTTCATATGCAGGTATTCTGCTCCATATACCCATTTGTTCCCGCCTTTGGCATAGCTTGAAAGAGTCATTCCCATATAGTACCCGTTATCGGAAGCCATACCTCCACGCATTTCCATGCCCTGCATCCTTGGCAGAATCCGCTGGGCGTCTGCCTGCCCTACGGAAAGGACAAGCAGCAATGCCAGCATATACAATACTTTCGTTCTCATCGCACCTTCAGTTCATTGATGGTTTCTGCACGCACCAGGTCTTCGTTGACCACCTCAAAACTCTGGTGACGGCCGCCCTGTTTCTCATACATCTCCACAACCAGTTTCTTGTCGTCCGGTATCGTAAACTTGGGAAGGGCGAATACCGTGCATTCCGAATCACTGCCGTTTACACGTGTCACATAATTATAGGCACGCAGCGGATAAATCACCTGCTCCTGCATGGCCGTACGCTTCATCACCTTTTTGTCCACCACCTTGAACGTAATGAAATCCACGTCAAAGGGCACATTCGAGGAGTTCTTTACCTGGGTATGGAAATAAAGCAGGTCATTATGGGTGTACAGCCCTTTGAGCAGATACTGGATACCGAAACGCTTACAACCGATATGACGAATACGGCGTTTGTCATTCTCATACACGGATTTCATGATAAGACGTACCAGACGGGGTGACTCGTTATCCAGCTCGGTCAGATAGATTTCCATGGCATTGTTGGGACGGTTCACCGATTCTCCGTCATGGATGAAATCACACATCTCCACATTCAGCAGTAACGGATCATCGGCATACTTCACGTGTAGGCTCGGTGATGGACGCCTTGCCACCTTTCGGTGGTAGGTTTCCCATAACCTGCCCCCGAACCGTACGTGCAGGTCTCCCTGCATACGGCTCTCCACTGGTAATATCAGTTTATTTGTCATGTTCATGAATTTTGGCATTACAATGTTCACATACCGCCAATGTCTTGCGCCATTTCTTAATCATTATTCGGTGCCACTCAGTGTTGGGGGGTATCCCTTTGAGTTTACGAACCTGATACATTACGGTCTTGACATTGGTTGCTCCACACAGTTCACATTTGTGTTCCATAAGTCTCTCTGCGAGAGTAAGAAACGGAAGTACAAATGTATTTGGTAAATTATCGCAAGTTGCGTCTTTGTTTGGTTCTTGCCTTGCAAATCCATCATTATAGAATATTCGGAACTTGGTTTCCCCTTTCTTTTCTTGATAAGGAATTGCCAAATCATGGTCTCTCCTGTACTTTCGTATTACCTTGGCAGTAGATGAATTTAATTTCTTTGCTAAGGTTTTGCAGAAACTATATCGCATTATGTAACCGAATTTACTTCCTGCATAAGAGATGTTGTCCGCAATTCTATAATATTGGTACAAACCTCTAATTTCAGTTGTATAGCGTGCGCAGATTGTTGCAGGGTCCTCCTTGGTTAGGTAATTGCGTGGCATGGCATACCAAATTTCCTTTCCATTGATTACCCTAAGTTCCATAGCCTTCAGTTCCAATAATTTCTTTTGGACCGTGGCAATGGGCAGAGTAAGCATTATGCGTCCGCTAAACGGTCTCTTCAACCAACCCAGCTTATTTCGCTTCATGGCTTCGGATTTTCTGATAGAGATTTCATACCCAAGAAACTTTGCTGAGTCCTGTGCATTTGTGATAAGAGTCTTTTCTTCAGATAGTTCAAGTTTTAGCTTGTCTCTCATGAAGGTTGTAAAATCCTTTTTCATCTTTACACAATCGTCCTTGCTACCAATTACACCGATTAGAAAATCATCGGCATATCTGATATATTTGAGTCTCTTGTAATTGCTATCCATAGCCATTGACGCTGATGCATTGCGAGTCATTGCTTCCGCAACTTTCAGTTGGGAAAGCAATTCTCTTTTGATGTCCTCATCTGTGGCATTTCTGATAGCCTTGCGTAACCTTATAGCCTTTCGACTATATTTTGCGTGGAGTGGGTTTTCCCGCCTTTTCTTGCCTTTATCGAAGGATTCAGCATACTCACGCATGTACTTATCGAACTTATCAAGGTAAACATTAGCCAGAATGGGGCTTATAATTCCTCCTTGTGGTGTTCCCGAATACGTGTTGTGAAATGTAAAATCTTCAATATAACCAGCCTTAAGGAATTTCCATATCAGTCGAATAAATCTTTCGTCTGATATACGCTCACGAAGAGTGTCAATCAAAATATGGTGGTCGATGTTGTCGAAGAACCCTTTGATGTCTCCTTCAATGAACCAGTTTGCACCAGTGAAGAGATTTCGGATGGAACGCAAGGCTGTCTGACAGCTTCTTCTTGGTCTGAATCCATGCGAAGTATTCTCGAAATGTCCTTCGTAAATAGCTTCAAGAATAAGTCTGACGACCTCTTGTACCATCTTATCTTCGATTGATGGTATGCCTAATGGTCTTTTCTTCCCATTCTTTTTGGGAATATAGACTCTTCGGGCTGGTGTTGGCATGTAGCTTTCATCCTTTAGCGTAGCTATCAGATGTCCTATTCTTTCAATGCTCATTCCGTCAATGGTTTTATCGTCTGAGCCAGGTGTCATGTTACCGGATTTTGCATATATCCGCTGATAGGCTACATAAAACATCTGTTCATTGAATAGGATGCGGTACAACCTTTCATACTTGTAATGCACATCTTTACTATGTGCAGATAAACTGTTTAATATGGTCTCTGGATTTCTCATACGTCTCACACGTTATCATTTGACTATATTAAGATTACCAAGCTGTTCCCCTTCGCCATGTACGTGGCTTTCCCACGCTCAGACTACTACGGGAACTCCGTTGCCATGCGGAGTTTTCAGAGCCTGCGCTCATAGCCTTTCGGCATCTCCGTGTAGGCAATCCCCATTTAGTGGACTTGATAACTTGGCTTGACAGACTATCGGATGCAACGTACATCCTTTTCCGTTTTCTGTCGGATATGTCGCAGTAAATTCCTTGCCCATCACTCCGTTCAATAAGCGTGGGTACTGCGAGGCAACGTATGTAACTGCTTTCCGTTGCCACCTCTACATAAGTCATAGGACTATTGTTCAACCAATCAGGCTTCATCCTTATGTCTGTCTTTTCCCAATAGCAATTCAGTCGCAGTTTAGCAATTAACTGACTTATCGCGTTACCGACATGCTTCACTCCCCGTTTGGTTTCCCATTCGGATAAGTCGGTTTGGGATAGGTTTCTTAATTGGAATACTAACCTAATCACTTGCCAGTGTGATTATTATCAAGCCCCTATTATGGGCGCACTGAAGGTATAGAAGTTCCCGTCTTCGGTTATTACAGACATATTGGTCTCCTCCCTGAAATTGCGTGTCGTGGCCTTTACTCGGATTACATTCTCGGCACCGTCGGCCTTGCCGGCTATCAGGTTTGTAGAACCGAGATCCACATACTTGACCGGAGCCGGGAAAATGACATGGACGGTCTTGTCATACGTTATTTCCAGTCCGTGCGGCGGAATCATCTGGCTGAAACCGATCTTGCGGGTCAGCCCCTCATAATAATCACCGCTACTCTGCTGCGCCCAGGCAGCCGATACGCCCAGTAAAAGGGCAAACATCATCAGAATCTTCTTCATGTGCTTTTGTTTAATGGTTGTCTTTTCTTTCATAGTTTCCTGTATTTCATTTCTCCGGTGAATGGAGCAGTACCCGGTGTCCGGCCTTCAAAGTAATCTTTACCGTACGCATCCGTTTGGATATGTACTGGGAAACGCCCTGTATCACACCTTTTCCCAGATCGGAGGCAATCTGCGCCCCGGCATCGGTGGAAATGTTGATGCTGCTGTTCATCGAGGTTCCCATGTTGGCGGCAATCTCTCTGGCAGCGTCATATTCCAGTGAACCCGGCACCAGGATTCCCTGCTGTCCGTCCAGATCATAGACTTCCAGCTCCACCGGCAGGATAGTTCCCTTATATTCCACGGCATTGACCATGATTTCCAGCCGTTCACCCTGTATGCGTGTGCCACCTACCAGTACAGTCCCTTTCGGTATGAAACGTCCGGCAACGGACATGGGCTCGGTAAGCCGCAGGCGCAAGGCCTGTCCGTCGGATACGGTCTGCGTACCGTGTACACAGGCAGCAATGGTATTGCCTTCCGTTACGGTCTTCCGGCCGACAGCCGTATTGAAACCGGCATTGCGTTCTCCCGAAAAGGCGGATATGAACTCTTCGTCGCTCATGGGTCTGGAAAGCGAGGATACCACCTCATTGTGAACCTGTTTCACCGGTATGGCTTTTTTGTCCTCCGCTTTTCTGACGGGAGAAGGAGTCTCCACTGCCTGACGGTTATTGTATTTGGCGGCCAGTTCGTAGGATTTTTCCATCAGGGCCATCTTTTCCTCCATACCTGACAGTGGCTCCTGCTTCTGCTGCTGTTGCTGCATACGTTCCAGTTCCTCAATCCTTTCCAGAAGCCTTTCCTTTTCCGGATCGGTCCGCGGTTCATAGATGCTTCCCAGCGTACGGTTCATCTCACGGTAGGCTCCGGCAGAGGAACTGACCGGTCCGGCATTGCCTTTTTCAGTTTCCGTTCCCGTGTTCGTTTGCCTCTCCGATGGAATATCGTCGGGAAGACGGACACTGTCTTTCCGTTCCTCTTTGGCAAACATGGACTCCGCAGCTTCAAAAAATGTCTTCCTTTTCCTGCTTTCCTGTTCCATCAGAGCCTTTTCATAGGCATCCTTCTTGTTCCATTCCAGACGGCTGTCCTCGGGAGAAGGGATTTCTGTATTGAATCCCTGTCCTTTATCCTGCCGCTCCCGTTCTTGCCCGGAAGGTGAAAATATCAGATAGAAACTTCCCAGACACAGCAGGAACATCAGCGGATACACCAAAAATCTGGCGCGTTTACGTTTCTGTTCCTCACTCAACGGCTTCCTGTCCTTTGAGGACCGGAGCCTGAACGGTTTCATAAGCCGTTCCATTACTTTCTTGACTTTTTCTTTCTCCATTTCTTACAATAGATTGAATGAACTCCATACGGAGTGAATCCTTTTCCATAAATTCCATTCCGGACTCCCGGTTCTTACTGCCCATAAACGGCCGGTATGCCGTATAGACACATACGGCGGCAAACGGGACAAACAGTATCCAGAGAACAGCCTTGCGCTGTTTAACGGTAAGTCTGTGGCAGAACCTCCTAAGTTGCAGGTCCGCCTGTCTCGTCAGGTTCCTTTTCATCGCTCTACACTCCTTATGTCCTTGTTTTCCAGTATGGTCAGATGTTCGATGATAAAGCCGTTGGGGTTGTCATCGGAACGGGACGTGTTCTGAAGCTGGCAGTCAGTCACCAGTGAACGTTCCGTCACATTGCTCTCACGGATAATCATCTGGCGGGCATACGTCCTGGCCCTGTAGGGGTAGCCGGAAAAGTCGCAGACCACGCTGTCCACCCGTACCACCTGGTTGATGTTGCCGGAAATGAAACGGTTGTAATATCCTTTCTCGGCAAAATCCACATAGTAATGATAGGCACTTTTATCCGCCAGCTGCAAGGCACGGTTGATATTGTGCTCGATGGCATCCTTCTGTGGCGACAGCCCGAAAAAGAGCTCATGGAACCTTCTGACATGCTCCCTGGCTTCAGCCGGACGGTTCTGTGAAAGATCCTGCGAAAGGGCAAGCATCAGTGACTTGCCGCCATCGAGTACATAAATTTTCTCACGCTGTTTCTCAGCAAAGCGGTATGAGTTCCACAGGGCAAAAACGGTTACAAGCGTGCAGCATCCGACAAAGACCGCAAGCATCAGACGTATCCGTCTGAAACTGCTTTCAATATTGGTCAGTGATTTGAATTCCATCTGTTTTCATGATTTTTATGTTCCTGTTCTGTTTATTTTCCACGCAGACGCCCTCCGATATTTCCCAGTCCGGAACCTGCGGCACCGGCTGCAAATCCTCCGGCCTTGGTCGCGGTACGGTTGATGTTCCGGTTGTAGTTTCCGGCACCACCTGCCTGCACAATCCATCCGGCCACGGTCGGCACGGTAAAATATCCGATGATACCTATCAGCATGAAGATCACATATACCGAATTGGAGTTGTCCAGCGAATAGTTCGGATTGTTCTGGAGCTCCAGGATGTCGTTCTGCAGCATAAGCACCTGAATTTTGGCCAGCATACAGCTGAAAAGGTCACTCACGGGAAGCCACAGATAGACGGAAATGTAACGTGTGAACCACTGGCTGAGCGTGGACTGGAAACCGTCCCACACACTGAAGGCAAAGGCAATGGGACCAAGGATGGACAATACCACCAGGAAAAAGGTCCTTACCGTATCTATCAGCAGGGATGCGGTGGCAAAAAGCAGTTCCAACAGACTGCGAAAGGCGTCACGGATATACTTTTCCAGATTGTACATACCCACTTCCATATACATGCCCATGCGGATTGCCATGGCATCGGTCGACCATCCGAGCTCGTCCAGCTGACGGTCAAACTCCTCGTCGCTGACCAGATAGGCCGTTTCCGGATTACGGAGCATGGCCTCACGTTCCAGCCTGTCCTTCTGCTCACGGTACTGGTGCATATCCATCGTCTGCCCCTCAAGCATCCTGTGAGTTCCCTGCACAATCGGACTCAGCACCGTATTCATCGTTCCAAGTACCAGAGTCGGAAAAAGCATGATGCAAATGCCTATCGCAAAAGGACGCAAAAGCGGATACACGTCTATCGGTTCGGCACGGGCAAGCGACTGCCAGACACGGACGGCCACATAGAACAGTGCACCGAGTCCGGCAAGTCCCTTGGCAACATCCAGCATATCCTCACAAAGGGGCATCATTTCATTGTAAAGGCTCTCCAGAATGGTATGGAGATTCGAAAAATCCACGGATAACAATACCATAGGCTACCAGTATTTGGAGGTGTCATTACCATAGAGTTTCAAGACACGGTCAAAGTCATTCTTCTTGCGGGCACGCAGGAAACTCACGGCTATATTCCTGTTCGTATAGTAATTCACGAGATTGCGGTAACGGCGCATACTGGCATAACAGTCATCCACCACATCCATACGCTCTTTGTCAGTCATGGAAAGGGTGCTGACGTTGATTACCTGCTTGAGGTCCTGCAACACCCCGTTGCTCTCTTCCAGAAGTTTGGTATAACCGAAAGCGATGGCATCCAGCTCTTCGGGAGAAAAGTTTTCGTCACCCAGCATCTTTTGGAAATTGGTCACGTAGATTTCCGACACGTCACCGACCATCAGGATGATCTCACTGACCTTACGGGCATCTTTCACCAGATTGTTGACGGACTTCAGGGCATCATAGTATTTCTTGTACTGCTGGTATATCTTCACCGTCTCCGCAAAATTCTGGGCGGTACTTGTCGCAGTTGAAGAGGTATGCACGATATTGTCCGACATGTTGATGATACTCTGGGCAAGATTTCCCGGATCGGTCACCACCCACTGTGCCCGTATCTGTCCGGCAAGAAAAAAGGTTCCTGCACAAAGCAGCAGCAGTCTTTTTCTCATGGACGTACCTCCTTCCTTACATAGTCACCGTTCGGAGAAAAGGTCAATACGTCAGCCGCCTCATTGTAGGCGATGTCTATGCGGTAGCCGGTATTGATGAACAGGTTACCGTTTTCTTCCACCAGCAGATAGGTTTCCGGCTTCAGCTTCCGTGTCTTTCCGCTACGGGCGAAGACCGTCACCTTGTAGGCGTCCCCTTCCTTATATATAAGAACATCGGGCTTGCCTTCCACACTGCTCCATGAACCGCACAGGCGGTCACAGTCCTTGAACCTGCTTTCACTACAGCTCTGTAGCAGCAGTGATGCCGCCCCGATCAGGCAGGCGGCCAGTCTGTACAACTGTCTGTTTTTCATGTCTTGTTTTTTTAATGATGTTGTTCTTGTTTTACTGAATCTTTCAAAGTCCCATCTTGCGTCTCTTTGGCTTCGGACTGACCGGGATGCTGCCTCTTCCGACCAGCCTGTCTTTGCAGACTGGCTTCCGGCATTCCTTGCGGATAGCATTGTCGTCCTTTTTGTTTGGGGACTTCAGGCCGACCATGGTTTCAAACCTGGCATAAAGTTCCTTATAGGCCTTTTCTGCCTGTTGCCGTCTGATTTCATCCGGGGAATTCCGGTCAATGCCGTATTTCATGAGAAAACCGGAATTAATGAAAGGGCTGTCAATATTCTTCGGGTTGGCGATGAAACCTCCCAGCTTTTCCAGTTCCTCGTACAGTTTGTCGAGATACTGGACAGGAGGAGGGGAACAAAGCCGTTCAAAGACCTTTTCCACGGCTTGTGTAAGTCTTACATCGACCTCTACGGCATCAGGTATCTCGCCTCTGAGCCTTCTTTCCCTGTAATCTTCCGGTTCCATACTTTCAAGCCGGTGATACAGCTCATAGTCTTCTGAGAATCCGTAATGTTCACGGATATCCTTCGGTATGTCCCATCCGTTCATCAGGGACCAGTAGAGACATTCAATGGTCTCCTTACGCTTTCTTTCATCCGATTCAAAACTGTCATTCATAACCGTCATGCTTTACCGTTTGACCTTTTCCTTTCCCTTCTCATTTCCGCAATGCGTTTCACGGCCAGTTCCAGATTTCCGCCCAGTTCCTTGGCCAACTTCTGCAATTCCAGCTTTTCCGACTCTTCCGTGGTATATACGGCATATTCCTCATCGCTGACTTCCGTGGCATACACGGCCGAGTGAGTACCGCCAAGACCGATCCAGACCTCACGGTAGAAACGTCCGGGATGGTTGGCCTGGTTAATGGACAGGATCTGTCCGCGTTCCTTGTCGGTCAGTCCGAGAAGCCGCTGGATATGGTCGAACTTGTTCATGTATTTCCGCTGGTCAAGCAAGATCTTGCAGTCAGAGTTGTTGATGATGGCCTCCTTCACAATCGGGGAGCTGATGATGTCGTCCACCTCCTGTGTCACCACCACAGCCTCCCCGAAATATTTTCTGACGGTCTTAAAGAGATACTTTATGTACTCACTCATATTGGCGGACATCAGTGCTTTCCAGCATTCCTCAATAAGTATCATCTTGCGGATGCCTTTCAAATGGCGCATCTTGGCGATGAAGGTTTCCATGATTATCAGCGTGACCACGGGCAGAAGCACCTTGTTTCCGCTGATATTGTCCAGTTCAAATACGATAAAGCGCTTGTTGGTAAGATCCAGTTCCTTGTCCGAATTAAGCAGGAAATCATAGTCACCGCCACGGTAGAACGGTTCCAGCACGTTCAGGAAACCGTCGATGTCAAAATCCTTCTCACGGACTTTCTTCTCCTCAATCATCCGGCGGTAGTCATCACGCACAAACTCGTAGAATCCGTTGAAATCGGGTCTGACATCCCTGTTTTCCGTTATCCTGCGGATGTATGCGTTCACCGCTCCAGAAAGGGCCACTTCTTCCGAACGCCTTGGGGCTTCATCCTCACGTTTCCAGAGTGTGAGTATCAGTGTCTTGATGCTTTCACGCTTTTCCACGTCAAATTCCCCGGAATCCGTATAGAACGGATTGAAGGCGATGGGATTGTCCTCCTCATAGGTGATATAGATACCGTCCTCGCCATGTGTCCGGTCATGAATCAGGCTGCAAAGTCCCTGATAGCTGTTTCCGGTATCCACCAGCAGGATATGGGTACCCTGTTCATAATACTGGCGGACAAGGTGGTTCGTAAAGAAGGATTTACCGCTGCCGGAGGGACCGAGTATGAACTTGTTGCGGTTGGTGATGATTCCCTTGCGCATGGGCAGGTCACTGATGTCCAGATGAAGCGGTACGCCGCTCTGCCTGTCCGTCATACGGATACCGAACGGGCTGGGCGAACTGCGGTAATTCGTTTCCGAAGCAAACAGGCAGACAGCCTGTTCCAGAAAGGTATAGAAACTTTCCTCAGCCGGAAAATCGCCCGCATTGCCTGGAATACCAGACCAGTACAGCACCGGGGTATCTATCGTGTTATAATGGGGTACGCATCCCATCAGGGCAAGCTGGCTGCCGGTATCGTTCTTGATACGCCTGAGCTCTTCCTCGTCTTCCGCCCAGGCCAGTACGTTACAGTGGCACCGTACCGGAACAAGCCCTTTCGTATGCGCCTCGTCAAGATACATTTCTGCCCATTCATAGTTCACGGCATTGCTGCGGCTGTATTTCGACAGGGACAGCATGTTGCGTGAAGTCTTTTCCATGCGTTGCAGGATTTCCTGCGCGTCATCGATGAACACGTACTGTGAATAGACATGGTTGCATGAAAGCAGAAGTCCTACCGGAGCCGCAAACGAAAGACGGCAGTCGCTACGGTCCGTGGACAAGCGCTCATAACGCATGTCCGTGCTCACACTGCCGGAAAGGTCTTCCGTATCGGAAAGCACATGCAGGCAAAGACGTTTGTCACCGATGCGCATACGTTCCGGATCAAGGCAGATGTCCTGTAATACGGGGTGCGTGTCCTCCATACCGAGAGTCAGGTATCTTTCAATCAGCCCGGGACATTCTTCCGTTCCGATAACCTCTTCAGTTCTAAGACGCTTCATCCTGACATGCCCCGAATCGTTCATGATACGCTCGAACTGCTCCACCGCCTCCAGAAATTTCACGACCGAATCCCAGTCCGTGATTTCCTTGGGAAGGATATAACCACGGCACAGGGTACTGAAATCACTGCGGCGACGGGCACGTTCGCGTGTAGTCTTTGTCAGATACAGGAAGCAGCGGTGTCTGAGATACGGGCGTTCGTTGAAATGACGCTCATAGCTGCGGGACAGGAAACTTTCCGTCCCGTCTCCTTCGCTCCGGTAGTTTTCCTTGACGAACCAGTCCTGCTTGTACACGACCGAATAATTGGGAAGCACCTTCATGGCCTTTACCCAGGTACCGTGAATGGCTTCGTATTCCGTCGCCGTCACCGTGTACAGTTCAGGCAGCTCGACCTCGAAGGCTACCGTAATGTCCGCATCCTTGCTTACGATGCAGTTGTTTTCCACGGCCAGAATCGGGAATCTGTCTTCCAGATCACAGGCCTTCAATACACTTCTCATTTCTTTCTCTTCTTTTTGGTTAATGCTCTGAATATTCTGCGACGGGCTGACAAATAGCGCGGATGGCGTTTTTCGGCCAGCATCTTCATCAGCCCGTGCTCACCGTAGCGGGCATTCATGCGGAAGGTCAGCCATACGGCCAGGGTACCGGATACCGCTCCGAAAGACAGGCATACCAGCTGGCTGACACCGGCCATATACAGGACAACCACCGCAAGAAAGACCGACACAAGGCCTCCGGCAAAAAAGAACAGGTACTGTGATTTCAAGCCCTTGAACTCAATCGGACGGCCTGCTCCTTTGTTGATACGGTAATCCATGGCTTACAGGAAGAAGGAACGGAGAATGGTGGCGGCCACAATCAGGAAGATGCAGGCGAAGAACCAGCTTGCAGCAGTCTTGGACGTATCCGGGTCACCGCTGCTGAACTTGCCATACGTCTTGATACCGCCGACCAGACCGAGTACGGCTCCGATGGCATAACACAATTTGGTGGCCGGATCGAAATACGAAGTCATAAGGCTGGTAGCCTCATTGATGCCGGCAAGACCCTGTCCCTGTGCGAAGGCACCTGCCGCTGCCAGCACACACAATACTGAAAATAGGATTCTTCTCTTCATTGTCGAATCATTTTGGGGTTTGACATAAATGTTGAATTCAACTGCAAATATATAAGGCTTAAACCGCTGTGATACAACACCGTCATCAGGTGTCACCAGATGTCATCAGATGTCATTCAGGAAGCCTTACAGACATAAAAAAAGCATCCCGAAAAGATTTCCGGGATGCCTGAATATATCGGTGTCAGATATATTTCCGCCACTCGTCAGACGGTTCATTCCCATCCTTCACTTTAAGTGGTCTGGGATTGCCGTCCTCGTCAAGATACCTTTCTATCAGTTCCTCTACAATCGCGGAATTCTCCATATTGGAAAGGAACACGTCAATCAGGCTGGTCTGCCTGATGGAGAACAGGACACGAGCTGCCTGCATGGCCTTCTCATGGTCGGCTTCATCCTGATGTGTCAGATATTCGCCGAGTACTTCCATGTCCTTGCTGGAGAGAACCGGTGAAACGGATTCCACTTCGGGAGACTCCGCGTCCAAGTCTTCCTGAACTTCCTGCAGGAGTTTCATCTTTTCCAGCTGAAGGTTACATTCCACGTCTTCCTGCTCCACATCCTCCTCTTCACCGATAAAATTCCTTTCAAGTGGCTGGCTCATGAAGGGAGCGGCAGTCTTTCCGGCATTCTCGTCCAAATAGACATAACGGGTACTTCCCATCACTTCTGCATCTGAAACCGCAGATTCCGTTCCGGCAGTTTCTTTCTTTTCCTTCTTCACGCAAGGTTTCCCATAAAGCAGTGTACAAACAGTTTCGATACGCCTTCTCCAGCCATACACGCTGTACAGCAAATAGCCTATACAGACAATCCGTACACAGAAGTATATCAGTCCTTCCATAAAGAATCCTTATAAAGAAAACATTCAAGTTCATTTTTCAGCAATTCTCCGTGGCGTTTCAAGTGTTCCTCCACGATATTGCTCACATAGACTGAAACACTCATGCCGGGAGCCATAAACGGAATAAGGCGGCTTGCCTTGTTGTACAAACCGCAACGGATACGAATCTGGCGTCCTTTCCCGACTGGAGCATCGTTCAGATAGACACGGCTATATTCGGGAAAACAGTTCGCTATTCCTATTTTCTCATTCAACTCTCTGACCTGTCTTTTCAGTGAACAGATCTTATTGAATAGTAAATAAACGCAACATAACAGCAGACCGCAAACCAATACGGCAACAGTCAATACAATCCACATCATTTTCAGAATGTTTTTGGGGTTTTTCGGCGAAACAGCTCGCCAAGCTCTTCACTGTAAGTCTCAAGATGGTGTGCCAGCACATTATCCAAAAAAGCGGGCACACTCATGTCATCACTCAGAAGGGGAAGGATACGGGCCAGCCTGCAATACATGTCATAGCTGATATAGGTCTGCTTTCTGTGTACGGACTTCTTTCTGTCCAGAAACAGTTCCTTGTACATTTCCACCTTCTCTTCCAGTCCGGGATCGGCGCGTATCATCTTGCAGGACTTTTCCTGTCCCTGTGTTTTTACTTCCGGCACATTTTTTCCCTTTTCTGTGACAGGAAGAACATTCTCACCGACATCAGTTCCAGATTTGCCACAGGAAATGGATTCACTGGCCATCATGTCCTTCAAGGCATCCTCATCCACCTTGAAAATCTCTCTTTTTTTTGCCATAGCCATTATCCCGGAAATATGATACGTTCCATCTCCTGAACAAAAGCCTCAAGACGGCTGTCTTTCAGTAGTGATTCGGAAGGAGGAAGAAGGGTACAGCGGAAATGCTGCCTGGAAGAAGGTGTCATTTCCTTGTTGAAGCGTTCAAGATCCGGAAGTACGGTTTCAAAGACCTTCAAACCCATGCGGAGCACTATTGCATTATACATTACATACAGTTCCTTGGAAGTACGGCTGTCCATACGGTTCCAGAATAAACGTATATCCTTCAGGGGAGCTTCCGGATGCTGTCCGATAAAATCCTGAACGGTCGATACAAAGGAAAGGCTGCTCTGCATGACCATACGGTCCTTTACAATGGGAGTAAAGATAAAATCCATGTTCATGACGGACTCGAATACACCACGGGAGTTCACCGTTCCGGGAAGATCGAAGAATATCAGGTCATAGTCGCCTTCCAGTTTGCCGGGAATCTCTGCGGCTGCCTCCGGAGTAGAAGTGACAATCGGATAGGCCTTACGGGAACCGTCCTCAAACTGACGGCAGAAAAGTCGCTGATGATACTCACTTTTCTCAAGGTTCTTCAAATCCCTTCCCCTCAGTTTTTCCAGACTGAACTGGGGATAGTCACAGTCAACGACAGCAACTTTCAAACCTCTTACATAATTAAAATAACTGGCAAGAACCGCTGTTACCGTGGACTTGCCCACACCGCCTTTCTGATTGCTGAAGGCGACAAGAATCGGACGTTTGTTCATACCTCTTGTTTTTGGGGTTAATATTCACTTTTTCTTTCACTAATCTTATAATGGCATTACGCTATTGTGATACTATTGTTGCCATGTTATTATGTCCTTATGTTATTGCAATACTATGTTGCCATATTATTATGTCCTTATGTTATTACAATACTATGTTGTTATGTTATTATGTCATTATGTTATTGCAATACTATGTTGCCATGTTATTATGTCCTTATGTTATTACAATATTATGTTGCCATGTTATTATGTCCTTATGTTATTGCAATACTATGTTGTTATGTTATTATGTCATTATGTTATTGCAATACTATGTTGTTATGTTATTATGTCATTATGTTATTGCAATATTGCACGCTTAAATCGCGTCAAAAATAAGGTCTTTCAAGCATACAGGTAATATGTAGCCAATACCATGACATCAGATGTCATCAGGCGTCATTATATGTCATACAATCCGCTATTTTACAAGTGTTTACACGGTCATAATTTTGCAAAGTCAGAACCGATGAACGGCTTGGAACATCTTCCGACGGACAGCAGCACGCCGCTCACGTCGCGCAGCAATCCGCCGGAGGTGGATTCTCTGTTCAAACGAACAGAGCAAGTTGTGTTTTTGTACGACAGAAAGT
>OHHD01000234.1_pt1 | contig 15838 bp, 15 predicted proteins | sample 1567941 | NCBI WGS metagenome assembly OHHD01 (sample SAMEA3879514, study PRJEB24766) | human gut metagenome | biome: human-associated habitat; feature: feces | place: USA | collected 1985/1987 | reverse complement strand
GGCAACACCTGTCAACAACAGATTTATTGACCTTAAAAATCAGCTTGCACTCGCTTATGAGGGCGATGCTGCGCAAATAAACAAAAAACTTGACACAACAAAGAAAATTGACGAAATCTTCCGTCAGGCTCAGACTGCTTTCAACGCATGGAGCAATCTTCCCGCTGCGGAACGCACAACGGACGAACTTCTTCGGACGCTGGATTTCGATTTCTTTGAACTGTTGGACAGCGTGACGATTGCGCGTTCAAGAAAACACATCGAAAAATATTATAATACTTCCGATATCGGCAAATTCCCCGAACGTCTGCCGCCGATTTCGCTGCGTCCGTGTTTGACCGACTTGAGCGATGCAATCAACTACAATGAGATATACGAACTTTTGAATGCGCTGAATCTGTCGATTTACACGCCGACAAAGTACATCATGCTTTCAAAACTGTATAAATATGTTGACTCTGAAAAACGCAACATAACTCAGGAAGGGCGCGAAGAAGGCATTCGCCGCCTGATGAGCATTAACCTGCTGAAGCGGCTTGAAAGCTCGGTTCATTCGTTCCGCCTGACGGTTGACAGAATGCGGAAAAAGATTGACGAAACCATTAAGAAGATCAACAATTACGAACTCGGCTCGGAAGAAATTGAGTTGACAGATATCGCTGCGGGAGAAGATTTTGATTACGACGATCAGAACACCGATTTCTTCTCCGTCGGCAAAAAGGTCAAAATCGATCTTGCTGATATGGACTATGTTTCATGGCGGCGTGAGCTTGAACGTGATGCGGAAAATCTGGAACTCCTGTCCCTCATGATTGCAGACATCACACCGCAGCATGACACGAAACTGCAAACATTGTTCGATTTGATCCGGAAAAAAATCGAGCATCCGATCAATCCCGGTAATAAGAAGATCATTATTTTCACGGCGTTTTCCGATACCGCAGATTATCTTTTTGCGAACGTCAGCAAATTTGCAAAAGAGAATTTCGGGCTGGAAACGGCAGAGATCACCGGCACGGTTGACGGAAAGACCACCATACCAAAGCTCCGTGCGGACCTCAACACGGTTCTGACTTGTTTCTCTCCCGTTTCAAAAGGAAAATCCGTACTCCTGCCCGGCAGCGCCGATGAGCTTGATATTCTGATTGCAACCGATTGTATTTCCGAAGGTCAGAACTTGCAGGATTGCGATTACCTCATCAACTACGACATTCATTGGAACCCCGTTCGCATTATCCAACGGTTCGGGCGAATTGACCGTATCGGCAGCAGAAACGACCGTATTCAGCTTGTAAACTTCTGGCCGGATATGGATCTCGACGAGTATATCAACCTGAAAAGCCGCGTGGAAACCCGCATGAAGATTTCCGTAATGACCTCCACCGGTGATGATGATCTTCTCAATGCCGAAGAAAAAGGAGATCTTGAATACCGCCGCGCACAGCTCAAACGGCTGCAAGAGGAAGTTGTGGACATTGAGGACATGACAAGCGGTATTTCCATCATGGATTTGGGACTCAACGAGTTCCGACTCGATCTGCTCGAATACATAAAGCAGCATGAGGACATCGAAACCGCGCCTAAGGGGCTGCACGCCGTTGTCGGCAGGGCGGGGGAGTCACCTGCCGGTGTGATTTTCGTTCTCAAAAATATCAACGACAGTGTGAATATTGACAATCGGAATCGGATTCATCCCTTCTACATGGTCTATATCAGCGAAGAAGGTGAAATTGTCTGCGATTATCTCAACCCGAAGAAATTGCTCGACACGATGCGTCTGCTCTGCCGCGGAAAGGACAAGCCTTGTGCGGAGCTTTGCAGGCGATTCAATGAGGAGACGGATGACGGACGCAAAATGGGCGAAGTTTCCGAGCTGCTGAGCGAGGCGATCAATTCCATCATTGACGCGAAAGAGGAAAACGATATTGACAGCCTGTTCAGGAGCGGCGGCACATCCGCCTTGCTCAGCGCGGTTTCGGGACTGGATGATTTTGAGCTGATTTGCTTTCTGATAATTAGGAATGAGAAATTAGGAGTGAGAAATTAGGAATGAGAAATTTAACGGAAAATGCTGTTGCTGACAAGAGCCTTGCTTTTGCATTGCGCGTGATCGCACTGTACAAACACCTCTGCGCTGAAAAGAATGAATATGTTTTATCCAAACAGGTTTTACGGAGCGGAACAAGCATTGGTGCAAACATTGCCGAAGCACAGTGTGCTGTCAGCCGAAAAGATTTTTTATCCAAAATGTATATCGCCTTCAAGGAATGTTCGGAAACGAAGTATTGGTTGGAGCTGCTGTTCAGGTCGGACTATATTGATGCTCCGCAATATAACTCTATTCAGTCCGATTGCACGGAGCTTCTGAAAATGCTGTCCGCAATCACAAAGACAATTAGGAATGAGGGGTGAGAAATTAGGAATGAGGAATTAGGAATGAGGAATTAGGAATGAGGAATTAGGAATGAGGAATGAGGAGTGAGGAATGAGGAGTGAGGAATGAGGAATGAGAAATTAGGAATGAGAAATTGAGCGGAGAATACGTTAATTGAAAAATGTGAAAGGAGAAAAGAATTGGGAGTAAGAAATTCCTAATTTCTAATTCCTAATTTCTAATTAAATCAGTGTTTCCTGCATCTACGGAGTTCGGCAAAAGAATACCGAAGCAAAAATTTTACGAGAAGCTGGACGTTTCTCCGGCGCTGCGCCGTGCGTTTATCGATCAAATTCGGCTGGTGTACTGGCGGAACAAGCTGGCGGCGTCCACGCTGAATATTGCGGCGGGTGAAGCCGTAACGGAGATTGAAGTGCTTGAGATTCGCCTGAACGGACCGCAGCTTGACGAAGCGGTGCTGAAACAAATCGATAGGGAAATCCCGTACCACATTCTCTTTATTCTGACCTGTGACGGCAAGGCTCAAGCGTGGATCGGCCACAAGTCGGCCGCCGCCTCCGGCAGCAGCGCTTTCAAAGTCAATAGATATTATCACACCGACTGGATACCGGAAAATGAGATTGATCTCCGCATTGACGGCTTGACTTTGGACGCCGTTTATGATAACTTTGTTAAACAGGTTGCCGAGCTGCAAGGGGAGGAGTGGAACGCAAATTGCGGTGCCGCCGAAAACGTTGCGCAAAGCTTGGCGCGCGAAAAGCTCAAAAAGCAGATCGCCGCGCTGGAAAAGAAAATGAAAAGCGAAAAACAGCTGAATCGGCGCATGGAAATAAATGCGGAGCTGAAAAGATTAAAAAAAGAAGAGGAGAAATTGAACTATTATGGCTAAATTGGACGATACTTTTCTGTCATATGCTTGTGATATTCTTGCCAATACAAGTTATGGACTAAGTGGTGCGAAAATTGTAGAATACTGCAATTCATATGCTATTGATTATAACCGAAAAACACCTTATGGCAGTTATCCTTTTGATGCTCCCAATAAGCGCACTGCGCTCAAGGAAAACCTGAGAGTCTTTGATGCTCCAGAACAATTCAAAATAATTAAAGAACTATGTGACCTTCCATTGATGAGCGACAAAGAGACTGTCAAGGAGCTTAAAGTTAAACTATTTACGAGATACGGAAATCTTGCCACAGAAAAGATCAGCGAAACGGAACTCATCCAAAAAACAAAGCATTGGTTATCGGGTTATCCGTTATCGTTGACTCAGTATGAAAGTGCATTATCTAAATATGAGGGAGGCATTTTCGAAAGAAATACACTTGATGATATGAGACTTTCTTTCGAGTTGTTGGTCAAAGACTTGCTCAATAATGGAAAGAGCTTAGAAAATCAGATTCCTGGCATCGGAGAAATGCTTAAAAGCGCAGGTGCATCGGCTGAATTAAGAAATATGGTACAACAAGTTGTTAAATACTATACAGATTTCCAAAATAATCATGTTAAACACAATGATGCGGTAAACAGCAACGAAATCGAGTATATTATCGAACTAACGAGTGTTGTTATGAAGTTCTTGATAAAAATTAAGGAGGGAACAACCAATGCGCAAACCGAAATTTGAAACCCCCGATTTAACATCGGAAAACATAGAAAAAATTGCCGCCCTATTTCCCAACTGCATCACGGAGATGCTGGACGAGGAACACAGCACGCCGGAGAAGAAGGTGTACAAGCGGGCAGTCAACTTTGAGCTGCTGAAACAGATGCTCTCGCCGGACGTGGTGGACGGGGACGAGGCATACGAGTTCACATGGGTCGGCAAGAAGGCGGCAATCGTGGAAGCCAACAAGCCGATCCGGAAGACGCTGCGCCCCTGCGTGGCGGAAAGCAAGGACTGGGACACCACCGAAAACCTCTACATCGAGGGCGATAATCTGGAAGTCCTCAAGCTCTTGCAGGAGAGCTATCTCGGCAAGGTCAAAATGATCTATATCGACCCGCCGTACAACACCGGCAACGATTTTATCTATGCCGATGATTTTAAGATGGAGAGCGAAGAGTGGAAGGTTGAGAGCGGAGAGTGGAGTGAGGAAGGCGACCGCCTGTTCAAAAATACCGACACCAATGGGCGCTTTCATTCCGATTGGTGCAGCATGATTTATTCACGGCTGATGCTGGCGAGGAATCTGCTGACGGATGATGGGGTTATTTTTATATCTATTGATGATAATGAGCAAGAAAATTTGAAGAAGATTTGTGATGAGGTGTTTGGCGGGCAAAACTTTGTAGCGCAGTTGGTATGGGAAAGGGCATTTTCTCCTAAAAATGATGCTCGTTTCATATCTAATAGTCATGATTATATTTTAATGTTTGCACGAAATATCAATAATTTCGTTATAGGCAGACTTCCAAGAACGGCAGAAGCAGATGCTCGGTACTCAAACCCGGATAATGATCCGCGTGGTGTGTGGCAATCAGATAATTTAACTGTAAAAACATATTCTCCATCTGGAGATTATCCAATCACAACGCCCTCTGGGCGTGTGGTGGAGCCTCCAGCAGGTCGCTGCTGGAGTCTCTCCAAAAATGCATTTTTGGAGAGACTCCAAGATAATAGAATCTGGTTTGGTTCAGATGGTAACGGTGTACCAAGAATAAAAAGGTTCTTGTCCGAACTTAAATTTGACGGCATGGCACCTACCTCTATTCTCTTTTACAAGGATGTTGGACACAGCCAAGAAGGTTCACAGGAACTGATTAAGCTAATGAATGGCGGAGTTTTTGATGGACCAAAGCCAACAAGAATGTTGAAAAGGTTAATAACTCTGGCAAATCTAAATGATAAGTCCATTGTTTTAGACTTTTTCTCTGGATCTGCTACAACAGCGCAGGCACTAATGGAAATCAATGCTGAGAAAAACCATCACTGCAAATTTGTTATGGTTCAGCTTCCTGAAAATGCAAACGAGAAGAAAGAGACTGGCTACAAGAACATCTGCGAAATCGGCAAAGAGAGAATCAGAAGAGCAGGAGAAAAAATTCTGAAAGAGCAGTTGGCAAATAACAACTCCACTCTTAACTCTCCAAACTCCAAACTCGACATCGGTTTCCGCGTTCTCAAGCTGGACGATACCAACATGAAGGACGTCTACTATGCGCCGGATGACTACGATCAGGGGATGCTCGCGGGTCTGAAATCCAACATCAAGGATGACCGCACCGACCTCGACCTGCTGTTCGGCTGCCTGATCGATTGGGGTCTGCCGCTGTCCCTGCCCTACAAGTCCGAGCAGATCGACGGCTGCACCGTCCACACCTACAATGACGGCGACCTCATCGCCTGTTTTGACGCTAATGTCCCCGAAAGTGTGGTCAAAGAGATCGCACAGCGTAAACCGCTCCGCGCTGTCTTCCGCGATTCCGGCTTTGCATCCAGCCCGGAGAAGATCAACGTGTTCGAAATTTTCAAGCTCTATATGCCGGAGGACGCGGGCGACATTTCCAAGTGCGTGAGGGTGATATAAGAGTGAAGTTTTGAGAGTGGAGAGTGTAGTTATGAGAGTTGAGAGTGGAGAGTGGAGTTATGGAAGCAGAAAACACTGCGAGGTATAAGAGCAAGAGATTTGCCGTTCGGATCGTTCGGCTATATCAATACTTATGCGAAGAAAAAAGAGAGTTCGTGCTTTCAAAACAGATTTTACGAAGCGGTACAAGCATTGGAGCAAATCTTGCGGAAGCGGAGTGCGCAATTAGTAAAAAGGACTTCCTTTCGAAGATTTATATCGCATTGAAGGAATGCTCAGAGACATTGTATTGGTTGGAATTACTGACTGAAACGGATTATTTGTCCGAACAGGAGTTTAAGTCGCTCAACGCCGATTGTGACGAGTTGAGAAGAATGCTGTCTGCTACAACGAAAACAATTTCTTCCGCACAGCAAAAGTAACTTAACTCACAACTCTTCACACTCCACACTTCACCAACACCACACGGAGGAAATAACGAAATTATGAAGTTACAATTCAAACATCAAAAATTTCAAGCGGATGCGGCAAAAGCGGTCGTTGACGTCTTTGCCGGACAGCCGTACCTCACGCCCACATATATGATGGACAAGGGTACCGTTATAAAAAAACAAAAGGTTAAAGGCGTAGATATATCGGATCCTTATGAATCTAAAATTTATGATACTGCCGCCGACTTCACCGGCTGGCGCAACGAGCGCATTGTGCCGGAGCTTTCCGACAAGCTGATTCTGGAACATCTCCAAAAGGTGCAGCGCACGAATCAGATAAAGCCATCTGACAAGCTGGAAGGTCGTTATAATCTGACGATTGAAATGGAAACCGGCGTCGGCAAGACCTATACCTACATCAAGACCATGTATGAGCTGAACAAGCACTACGGTTGGAGCAAGTTCATTGTGGTCGTGCCGAGCATTGCCATCCGCGAGGGTGTTTATAAGTCCTTTCAGGTGACACAGGAGCATTTCGCAGAGGAATACGGCAAGAAGATCCGGTTCTTTATCTATAATTCCGCCCAGCTCACGGAAATTGACGGCTTTGCGTCGGATAGCTCCATAAATGTCATGATTATCAACTCTCAGGCGTTCAATGCCAAGGGTAAGGACGCGCGGCGTATTTACATGAAGCTGGACGAGTTCCGTTCCCGTCGTCCGATTGATATTATTGCAAAAACGAACCCGATTCTGATTATCGACGAGCCGCAGTCAGTCGAGGGCAAGCAGACAAAAGAACGGCTAAAAGAGTTTTGCCCGCTGCTGACGCTGCGCTACTCCGCGACCCACAAGGCAGACAGCATTTATAACATGGTCTACCGCCTTGATGCGATGGAAGCGTACAACAAGCGGCTGGTCAAGAAGATTGCCGTTAAAGGCATCACGGAGTCCGGCAGCACGGCAACCGAGGGCTTCGTCTATCTGGAAAGCATCAATCTTTCCAAAGCAGACCCGACAGCAACCATTCAGTTTGACTGCATTGGAGCAAAGGGCCTTCGCAAGAAAACCGCCACGGTCGGTATCGGCTACAACCTCTATGACAACTCCGGCGAGTCGGGCAAACTCGACGAGTACAAGGAAGGCTTTGTGGTCAAGTCTATCGACGGACGCGACAACTCCGTAGAGTTCCTGAATGGCATCAAAATCTTTGCCGGAGACGTGATCGGCAAGGTCAGCGAAGACCAGCTCCGACGCATTCAGATCCGCGAAACGATTCTTTCTCACTTGGAGCGGGAGCGTCAGCTTTTCCATAAGGGCATCAAGGTTCTGTCGCTGTTCTTCATCGACGAGGTTGCAAAGTACAAGCAGTACGACGAGGCTGGACATCCGTTCAACGGCATCTATGCGGATATGTTCGAGGAAGAATACAACGACATTCTCAGCTCCATGCAGCGGGAGACGAAGACTACATACGGTATCTGGACGCAATTTCCGCCCATGACACCCATGCCGGTTACTTCTCCGTTGACAAAAAGGGCAAGATGACTGACAGCAAGCTTTCCGACAAGAAGGAAGGCACATCCGATGATATTGACGCCTATGACCTGATCATGAAGAATAAGGAGCTGCTTCTGGATCGTGATCCCAAAAAGTCCCCGGTGCGTTTCATTTTCTCCCATTCTGCGCTGCGTGAAGGTTGGGATAACCCGAACGTGTTCCAGATTTGCACACTGAAACAAAGCAGCAGCGAGGTTCGCAAGCGGCAAGAGGTCGGTCGCGGTCTGCGCCTGTGTGTCAATCAGGACGGCGAACGCATGGACGCCAACGTGCTTGGAAATGATGTGCAGTCCATCAATGTTCTGACCGTCATCGCCAGTGAGAGCTATGACAGCTTCGCAAAGGGCTTGCAGACTGAGCTTGCCGATGCAGTTGCCGGACGCCCTGTGGCGGTTACTGCCGACCTCTTCAAGGGCAAGGTCATTGTGGATGCCAGAGGCAACGAACAGGTTGTGGACGGCGATACGGCGCAAGCAATCTTCGAGGATTTGATTTCTAACGGATATGTCAAGCGCGGTGTACTGACTGACAAATATTATGCCGACAAAGCAAACGGCGCGATTCAGGTTGCGGAGGAAGTGGCGGACAGCCGCGATTCTGTGATCAATATTCTTGATTCCGTCTATGACAGCCGCGCTATGCAGCCGGAGAATGCCCGCGACAAGAACGTCGAGCTGCAAGTTGATCCCGACAAGCTCGCCATGCCGGAGTTCAAAGCTCTCTGGAAACGTATCAGCCCGAAATCTGTGTATGTGGTTGATTTTGATACCGATGAGCTTGTAAACAAGGCGATTGCTTCCATCAACAGGAATCTTCATGTGCCGAAAATCTATTTCAAGGTTGAAACCGGCGCGATGGATGAGATCAAGTCAAAGGACTCGCTTCTTGACGGAAGCGCATTCTCAAAGTCAAAGTCTTCTACTTATGACAGCAGCAAGCAAATCCGCGTGGGCAGCAGCGTGAAGTATGATTTAATCGGCAAGCTGGTCGGAGAGACCGGTTTGACACGAAAAGCAGTTGTTGCCATTCTGACAGGCATTGAGAAATCCGTTTTTGAGCAGTTCAAGTTCAATCCGGAAGAGTTCATTATCAAAGCAGCCGCCCTAATCAATGATGAAAAGGCAACTGCAATTATCCAGCACATCACCTACAATGTGCTGGATGAACATTACGATACGGACATTTTTACCGAGCCGACCATCAAGGGCAAGCTTGGAACGAACGCGATGAAAGCGCAGCGGCATCTATACGATCATATCGTGTATGATTCCACAAACGAGCGTGATTTTGCTGCCGATTTGGACACCAACACAGATGTTGCGGTTTACGTGAAGCTGCCGGACAGCTTCTATATCGCAACGCCAGTAGGACACTATAATCCGGACTGGGCGATAGCTTTCTATGAAGGTACCGTCAAGCATATCTACTTTGTTGCTGAGACGAAAGGCTCTATGTCCTCCATGCAGCTCCGGCTCATTGAGGAATCGAAAATTCACTGCGCAAGAGAGCATTTTAAGGCGATCAGCAACGGAAATGTGGTTTATGACGTAGTGGACAGCTATCAATCTCTGTTGGAAAAGGTTATGAAATAAAAAAACAGCATTGATTTCAAAAACAGCTCGGCCAACTTTTTTGAGTTGCCCGGGCTTTTTTGCAGCTGGCGATGCCGCAGCTTCATTAAAAAATGCGATTCCGCCGCTTAAATATTGGCATCTTATTCTCAACGGAAAAAAACGAACAGCGAGGGTCGTGCTGAGTGCGGCAACTCCAACTATGACCCAAATCTGCAGCGTCGCAAGGGAGACGGCATACATTGCTGGCTCTACGCCGAGGATGAATACAGGTCAAAACAAATTCTTTGTGTAGTAATATCTTTTTTCGGTGTACGGATATTCCTCAAGGGTGAAAACCTCCTGATATCCATGCTTCTTGTAGAATATCGGAGCTTGAAAAGAAAAAGTATCCACAAAAGCATATTTGCAGCCGCGCTGTTTGGCTTCGCTTTACGCGACCTATAGTAACTTGCTTCCGATACCTTGCCCTCGGAGTTGTTCACTGATAAAAAAGAATTGAATGCAAAGCCAATTTCCGAATATCTCTCCTGTAAATCCGGCCAGTTTTCTGCTGTTTTCGTCTTCAAAAAAGAGCCCTATCGGGATTTTTTGATTTTTCGCGATGAACAAGATTATATTCTTTCAGCATTCCATGTATCTCATTGACATCGTGCTCGCTTACATCATCCGTTATTCTGAAATTCATATGCTTTTTCCTTCCTCGCGTAGTTTTATTAATAATTAAAATCTATGTATCCTGCCAATCAGAACCGTATATCTGTTTCTTTGCTTTAAAAAATCGGTTATGCACGAAAGCAACAGCAACGTCGGTACTGTTTTTGAACGGATACATATTGGAACAGCAAGATGCTTATCGGCATAAATCACTTATCATGCCAGAGTGCTAAGACCCTGCCTGTGTTATTATCCACCAAGATGTTTGCAACACCACCCATCATATTGGATCGCAATGTTCCCTGAACAAGCCAAATACCGTTTGCCTTATCATAGAATACTTGATAGGGTTTCTGCTTTTTTATACGTTCTCCATACTTATTGATCCAAATTACTTCAACTTTTTTGAGAAGATCTTTTGGATCGGATATACACCCTAAATTATCTTCTGACGGAAATTTATCAATATAATATTGATAATCGCCCACATCAAACGCCTTAGTTTCCGGAAGCTTGTTTTTGCCAATCACAACAAATGTCCCTGCAATGAATGCCATGAAAAGAACAAACAGAAGCATAAAAAACATCTTTCTTTTAAACATTGAAACTACCTCCCCGGATGGTTGGGATCAACTTGTTCGCAATTGAGCCCGTTGTGTATGCATAGCGATACTTTCCGAGCATGTTGCCGTAGGAATCGTATGCATAAGTGTAAGTTGAATTCGCGGAATTGTTTTCTCCGTAGTACAGATTTTCGCGCACAAGCTGATTCATGGAATCATACTCATAGTTTCTTCTTTGCTTGGTGAAATAACTCATTCGCGCGGCAGGAAACCACGAAAAATGCACTTTGATTGTGTGCATTTATGCCGAGTCTCCCGCCGCGCGGTCGGAATTCGGATTCACTTATTCGCATTCGCGAAAAGCTTTTGATCAGGTGCAATCCATAACGATTCGTTCTTCGCCCGTGTCAACGTCAACAAAATGGTGTTCACGCTGATCAGCATTAAGCCGCACCGTTGAAACGTACTTCATCGGTTTGCCGTTATTTGCGGGCCAGTCGGGCTCCTGAATCCAATACGGCCATTTTCTCCCTTCAATGTGAAAGGCATCCTTAATCCGGCTTCTTGCAAGCGCAATTCGTTTGCTTTTCGACAGGTTTTCGGGCAACTCTCTAATGATATTCTCTATCGTTTCAGTTACCTCCACGCCGCCGATATAGCTCGGGCATGCGTCCAATGACAAACCGTGCATTTCGTTCACTTCATCCGTCAGATTGATCTCCATGTCGGGAAAAGCTGCCTTAACGAGCCTACTAATGACGCTAAATATATCAACTCGAACTCCCAACGAATACTCTCCTTTGCCTCCGAACATTGTCTTTTCTTGTTTAATGAAGAGACGAATATCGAACGGAACAGTGCGGCTTTCATAATGCCCGTTAACGAATTCGCTGGCTTCCATCCTCTGGTCTTCCGGCACAATGCTCTGTACCCAATCAAGCAGCTCGGGATGAGTTTCGAACAGTTCTTCAAGCTCTGCTGGCTTGATTCTTCCCTCAAGATAGTCGATAATCGTTTTTTTGCAGTCCATGTTTTTACCTCCGGTATTTATTATTTGTTAAACAGAAACGGGTGAAGCATTCTAAAAGAGCCCGTATGCGTTGTTGCCAGCATCTCTGTATATTCATAGAAATCGTTGACGATACCATAAATATGGTGCAACACTACAGATTTGTCGTCAGTTCCAATCGGCGCACACCCACGAAGCATTCGGTTCAAATTGTTCTTTGTCACTCTGTATAACCCACTTGGCGACATTTCATTGGTTGGGCCGTTTGTGTATGAGGCTGCTTGTCTCTTCCAATAATTCCTTCGTTCGCTGTTCCAACGGCTGTTATGATTGCAGCTATTATGCACCAGCACAAACTCATCCGAGTCCGCGTTTGCCGAAACATAATAGGTGTGAAAATCCTCGACTTTAAAGTTATAGACGGTTACGGGGTTTTCAAGCAGTTCATGCTGAATCTGCTCAACAACAACATACTCACCGTTATTGAGAACAAGGATATCACCTGCACGGAGGTTGATTGCGCTTGTCCAACCTTTTTGTGCAGAATAGAACGGGTGAGAAGGCGTTGACCTTATGGTTTTTCCGTCTATGGTTACATCAACAAGCTCATCCGTTTCGTTTACAAACGTTTGTACAACTTTTTTATATGCAACCTCTCCGGTTTCCGGGTTTGCCGCAAAAACACGGTCGCCCTCTTTGATATTTTCAATTGCAGTGCTTCCGTCCGCCGTCTCGACTTGCGTTCCCGCAACGAAACAGACGTTGCCGCCTTTAGCGGCGGTATAGGCTCCGCAAATCGCGGTTCCTACTTGTGCTGCTGCAGAGAATATTCTTTTTTGCTTTTCATATGCATCGGCATTACCTCCCATGACGAAATCACGAACAAAATTCGTTCCGTCATTTGCTGTGTCACTCGATGCAGATATTCCTTCCCCTATTTCGGCAACTCCGTTTATAAATGTTGCCGTGCCCGCAACAACGGTGGCGGTTGCCACGGCAACCATTAATGGTGCAGCTGCGCCGCATGTGAGTATCGTAGCCTCTGCTGTAATAGCAGTAATACCGATCGAAACAAGATTAACGCCGGAAAAGAAATTTTTGAAGGAAAAGTTGCCGGTACTGTCAACGCTGTTTATAGGATCATTCAGGCAATACGCATACGCGTTATGCCCAATTACGCCCTGGCCGGTGGAGAGGAGGACATCGGAGGAAATGAACCTGCCGACTTCGGGGTTATAGTACCTGCTTTGGAGGTAGTAGAAACCTGTCTCCTCGTCATAGACATATCCACGGTAACGGAAGGGATTATTCTTTCCGAGTGTGGACGCAAGTGAGCCCGAGGTTGACAGCAGTTTGCCCCAACTGTCAAACCTCAACAGCGGCTAAATCGCTGTTGAGGTGAGTATATTCTACAACGGTTGCTCCGGTTTTGTCAATAAGTTTGACGATATCGTTCTGGGCGTTGCGGAGGTAATAGGTGTTGAACGTTGAGTTTTAACAGGAATCCACAATTACTTCCCCCCATATATCCTCAAGGGCATAACCATCGATGCGAGCATCATTAAATAATGCGCGACAGGAATCGAACCATTGAGTATTACCGGTGTTGTCGCTCAAATGAGCTTTTCCATCATCGGCATATGCGATCCAATAGCTTTTTCCACGAAAGAAAAAATGAATTTCGTTGCCGCATACAATTGCACTATGCAATACATCTTTGTACGTTTTCCAAGAAGAGTCATCGGGTTCGGGAATTCCAATGGAATGTATAGCTTCACTCAACAGGACACCATTACCGATATAAACCTGTTCACACAGTTTTTCTAATGAATCTCGTCGTTGGGGTAGGGCATCTGTATCAAGCAGACTGTATTGCGTGCAAAACAAGGAGCGACTTCTCTCTATTGAGTAGAACTCGGAGCCGTACTCGAACGTTAAAAGATTATGTTTTTTTAAGTACTTTTTGATTTCTTGTATGGTCATACTCTTCACTTCAGGTACCAAAGGTTGATCTGCCTGCCATGTCTTTTAAACCTCCAAGTCAGTCCATCACGAATTACATTCGTTCCGGTAAGAATTTCGCCCGCATTGCTTAAAGCACAAGCTCCTATTCCTGAGGCTACAGCATATGTGCCAACAGTTCCTACAGTAATGGCGGCACTTACAACTGCACCGGTTGCGCCGATGCTTGCCGTGGCGTGCTTTGTACTATACCTATGCTTTCCTGTTATAAAAAGCAAGAAAACTAATTGCCTCTTGTATTTCTGCGCCGCATGCGTTTTCTTCATAATTTTCATCTAAGCCGGCACAGGTATACACATCACCCAAATAATCCATTATACGTTCACACAACTGACCATCACTGTAAATCTTTGATGCCACAACAGGAAAAGATCTACGAATATTCGCTTCATGGGCATGTTGCAAATATTTATTAACAATTTCGATCGTTTTTTCTTCACTCAACATACATTACATTGTACACACCTAACCTTAATCACTCAACTCTTTTTATTACAACATCACGATTGCTGAGCAGCTTATCCAACTCGGAGCAAAAAAGAGCATAATCATCATATGTTTGTTTTCTAATGAAATATCCTTTATCGAAAAAGCCGTTTTCCTCCGAATAATCCGAACAGGCTCCGAATTTAACCTTTTTACCGTCAACATAAGCCGTCACCTCAAGAATATCTTCCTGCCGAATTCTTTCAAGAATGCTGCCTATTGACCAATCCTCTTTCTCTTTTGAGTGCTTGGGAGCGGAATGATTTTTAACATATTCCCGTTCCTTTACAGATACAGTTATTTGCTGCGCCGACACGGCTGACGCTGCGGCCGAAACAATGCAAAACACAACCGATTTCCACACTGCCGCATTTTTCACTATCCATATCGGAAATATAATTGAGCAGGAAGCAATGAGTACTGACACCCAAAATCTATTGGCAGCAATGCTTGATGTGGGTTTCGTGCTTATGCAAAACAGTTTCGCAACATTCTGTGTTCTTTTCCTCCTCTTGTGTGCAGACCAAACAGAGCAACATCCTATCAGTGCAATTACAGAAAATGCTTCAACAACACCTATTCCGCGATAATTCGGGCTGTGTATAAAGGCGAATTTTGTTGAAGGAAGAACCGTTGCATCGATATTTTCTCCAACAGCTGCTCGCTGAAAAATTGTTGAAACGCGCACAATCTCCCCATCCTCGAATTTCAAATCAAAAGAGCCGGAACGACGACTCGACAAATCTTTCAGAACAACAGCTTTACCATCTTTGCATTTCCCGCTGAAATAATCCGGAGCATCAATCAACAGTGCCAACATAAAAAGCACCATTAATGCTCCCCAAAAATAATTGGAGATGCAGTCGTATTCACCACGTCCCTTTTTTGTGTATGTCAACGGTATGCCGCGGATTGCATTCACTATGTAGATAATCCCGCATGAAAAAATGATAATTACAAGTATGAATACAAACGACATGATTTTCTCCCTTCAATAATTTCAGCATGAATATCTAATATGGTTCCGCCTATTCCGTTAAACAGTTCTACTGCTAAGCCTTTTCCAAATACCTTTAGACTCATTCTCCTTGCTGTGCCGTTTTTTAATTTAGTCATTCCTGATTTAAAAACCGAGCTATAACTGTTTCTACCAGCATTCAATCCCTTCAACTTAATCGTGGGTAGCTTTTCAGAAGCTCCGCATAATGCAGCCCCACAAGCAACATCCTTGAGAGTATCCAATCCAATTTCAGCCCATGATTTTTCGTAGTCGTTTTTTGTAATTTTCGACAATCCTTCACCGACGAGCATTGATAGACCACTACCAATCGCTGCAGCTGCTGTAGGAGGCGTTCCATGTGCTATAAGGACAGCCTCTGTTGCACCTCCGACAGCTTCTCCAACATAGTCCTGCCAACTACTTAAGTGCACTTCGCCAGTTAATGCCACCGATGACACAACATCCGTAACTACTTTACTGACAACACCTACAACCGCACCGACTGCCGCCGCAATCAATCCCCAAAGATTGCCCTGAGTATCTTCCCGAACAATGGGGTTATTCCCGCAATACGCATACGCGTTATGCCCGAGAACGCCCTGGCCGGTGGAGA
>OHHD01000228.1_pt1 | contig 15991 bp, 18 predicted proteins | sample 1567941 | NCBI WGS metagenome assembly OHHD01 (sample SAMEA3879514, study PRJEB24766) | human gut metagenome | biome: human-associated habitat; feature: feces | place: USA | collected 1985/1987 | reverse complement strand
CACCTAACCCCATCCAAATTTATTGCGCCAATCTTTTTTTGTTTGTTAAAACTCACCATTTTTATAGGCTCTGGCAATCACATATGAAGGTTCATAATAAGCACCATTCGTATAATCGTCAATGACTTGACAAATAGCATCATTATAGATTCGTATAAGTCCTTGTATATAATCTTCATTTGGAAGTAAAGTATCCATTATTAATCTTGCGTATACTTTTCCCATCTCCAATTCAGTTGGAATGCGAGAACATAATTCACTATTTACATTCTCAACATGAAAACTACCATACTCTAGTTTATATTCATCAATCAAATCATGTACTACCTTATTTGGATTATCACTATGTAAAACTTTCGCAACACTAATAAGATGATACAAATGATCATATCCCAGTTGATTCACAACATATTGATTTCGTTGATGAAGAAACCGAGATGTCTTTTCAATCATAAAACAAACATAAAACAAATCATTTTCTGTTACTAGTTCATCAAAGTATTTATTTCTCATAAGCTATAACTCCTTTGATATGAAAGACATTTTAAAGCTTCTTCTGTACAAAAAACAATTTGATGCGTAGGATACTTAAATTTAACAAGCTCCCAAAAAGCCGCTCTAGAAATCAAGCCACGCGCAAAATCATCCACATAATTCCAAATCGTATCATCTGCCATAGGCCCTTCTACAATATCATACGCATGTGTTATTCCTCTTCTTGACGAAACAACAAAGTCTAGCCATTCATCGCTCATCTGTTCGAAAACCTTACAGTTTAAATCTAAATTTTCAGTATACGAATATACATTCACAATATGATTACTCTTTTTAGTTAATGCCCATCGCATTGCTTGTTTTTCAAAATTTGTACAATAGAATCCATATCCAAAATCTTTATAATATCCATCCATAATAATTTTTGGTTGATTTACAATTCGATTACTGCCAAAATACACTTCCATTTTCTTATTCAATAAGCTCACAAATGACTCCTTTGTCTAATATGAATTTAACTTTGCCACTCGCTTCTTCACTAATCTTATCATACAATCTTCCTGCACTATAACTTTCTCCTAATACTGTATAAGGACTATTGGCTACATAACCAATCTTTCCTAGACCTGGAAGGTTTACACTAATGGCTTCTTTATCATATTCATTATCTTTTTCTTTCTTTAAATAAACAATCATTTCTTTTTCTAGAAATGAATCTCCATAATAATGATGTAATCCTGTAACTGTAAAATAAATGTTTGACATGAGTATGTCCTCCTTTTTAATTTTAAGTTACATCATTAATTGACATTATGCGTGTCTAAATAGTAAATAAATCAAATTATTTTTTGAATAAATCATTGGACTATTTGGAAAATAAAGAATCATACGATAAATATAATAGACAATCATGAGTGTACACCATAGAATTAATATCATTTTTGTTTTCTTGGGTTTTAACAAACATAGAATGCCACAAATTAGTGTTGGTATTAATAGAGCATGGTAATACAAAGATAATTGAATATTTCCTTTAAGAAGATAATACAGGCTTGTTTTCATGTTGCATCCTGGGCATGGCAAGCCTGTCATGAATTGAAAGGGACATTTATAGAATAATAAAAGAAGGAATAGTATGAGAACTATTCCTAAATATTTAGTCTTTTGCGAAACCATTAATATGACTCTGAAGGATGCAATAGGATACTAATGATAATTGTAGTACGGATAATACCATTAATACAATGCTATCATCACTTGGATGATGTCCATTACTTCTTGTAAGACTAGATACCATTTTGCCAGCCTTCCATAAGTAGTATAGTAAGTAGATTCCACATGTCACAATGCTTAATATAACAACAAGTCCTGGTTCAGCCCCTTTTTCTTGGTTTTGACTTTCACATAAATCATTTAAGTCATGTGCGATTGTATATAGCCAATAAATACTATAAATGCCACAAGTAACTAGACTTAATACTACACATAGTCCAATACTCTTTTCTTTTACAACTCCCGTAGTAAATGAAAAACTTGGTTCTATATGCACTGTTTCATTACCTGCAAGCTCGGTATTCTTTAATCTTTGCCAATCTTGCATGCCTGTTTTCCATACAAAACTATTTCCAGTTAATACACCACTATCAATAAATCCTTTCATGTCTGATTCACTAAAAGGACCTTTAGAATCATTATTCTCTACATAATACCAATCCTTCGAAGATGATGTAGAAATAAATTCATTTAATTCTGTATTCTCTAGTCTTTCCCAGTCTTTCATACTTGCCTTCCATACTAGAGTACTACCATTGATTTCACCAGAAGTAATCTTAGCCTTCATCTCTTCTATACTGAATGATCCTTTAGAGTCATTGTTCGATACGTAGTACCATTCTTTGACTGGTGTAGTTGATTCATTCTCATTTACTGATTCTTCTTTATTTGTTTCAACTTTAGATTCATTAACTTCTTCTTCAATCTTGTCCACGACTGCAACAGGTACAACAATATCTTCATCGACTTCTACCTTTGTTCCACAGTTTGAACAAAACTTAGAATCATCACTTATTTCGTGCCCACAATTTTTACAAAACATATTCAATCTTCCTCTCAATTGATTCAATTATAAAATGAATACCTTCTTAACTCAACTACTTAAGAAAAACTTAAGATTCAAGTTCAAAATAGCTTCACCATTATCTTTTAATAAACAGCCATTTGATAATACTATTCAACAACTTCAAAATCAATATATTTGACTACTGGTTTTTCATATTCTTCGCACATTAAAGAACATTTTATTTTATATTTCCCAGGTTTTCTTCCTACTAGATATATATCGTTTTCACAGTAAATTTTACTATGTATCAATTTTTCGCAATTTATTTCTACAATATTACTATTAATCAAACAATCTTCGATATCTTCAATTGCGTATAATAATGGATTAACTAAATTTAATTTTTCTGTCAAGCCACCTAATATATTCGGGTTATTATATAGCATATTAGATGATTGATATTTCTTTCTTTTCACTGCTAATTCGATTGGATTATTCCCCTTTTCAGGTGCTTCAGGCTCTAATAAATCAACAATATCATTATTATATACTTCTACACTATCCGGAAATTGAATTACAAGAGAAGCACTATTAGCTATTGCTGTACCAACATTTTGTAAACCAATTTCAACGTGAACACAACTTTTTGTTATTTGAATGTAATGATCTAATTTGTCTGCATAATTTCGTAATTCTTCATTAGTGGGTAGGCTATTATTATAGTCATCAATTTCACTCTCTATAGCAAAAGGGGTTAAATCTTTTGGAAAATCATTAATAGTAATCTTCCTATATTGTCTCTTTACAGTATTAAACTTCGAAACATTCAATATTTTCAATCCTTTTAAAGACATATTTTCATCTTGAATTGCATATTCAGGATGAGAAAATCTCCCAAACACATCATTTGACATGTCAACCGTTAGTGTTGTTTCTAAAGATGGCTCTCTTGTATTTTGACTCTTACAAGCGTTAAGTTCATCTTGTAACGATTTATTTTCAGATTCTAAGCGCTGAATTTTACGATTCAACTCTAATAATTGTGCATGGCTTTCTTCGATATCAAATGAATTTGCTCTAATCCATCCAGGACGTTTTTTTCGATCCATTTGCTTATGCAGCGAAATCGATACCTTTTGAGCTAAATCATCAGGTGTTTTCCAATATTCAATCAATCTTGAGCCTTGAACATCTTTTTTAAACTTTTGCAATTCTTCCTTGTGTTCAGAATCTATTTTATCAATCGTTACGGCAACAGAATCGTCCATAAGGAACGCAAGTATAGGAATACCTTTTTCCTTAGCATATCGATATTCTTTCTCAGTATAACTAATACCTGCATCCGGTCCTTCAGAAATTATTGTTCCATACCTATGTGCAATAATTAATACATAATAATCTGAACTATCAATTGTATCCTTTATTATTTCCCATTGTTCTTCATCTGCGGCACCAAAAACTTCCATTCCAACTGGAAAATGAAGCATATTCAAAATAGTGTCTCTTACTTTTTTTCGTTCTTCAATTAAATCAGTATATGTTGATGAAATAAAAATTTGATATTTCTTTTCCATTTTTTAATTACTCCTCGTTAATAATTCGACATACTTATTATACCAAGTATTCTATACTAAATTCCAGAATGTACATTTCTAATTCAAAAACAAGCCGGGATATACCCAGCTTGAATAATTATTCTTTGATCATGTCCATTAAAACTTCTTTGATTTGAAGTTTGTCATCTGTTTGATTCATTAATTCTTTTAGCTTGTTTAATTTAGAATCTACTTCTTTTGAATCAATATCCATCTTTTCGTGTACAAAGATTAGATTGTTGTCCGTCTTATGACATTCTTCCATTTCTAGAGCTAATTCTTCAAACATCTTTTCTCCAGGACGTAATCCAATTTCTTGAATTTCAATATCTCTTCCTGGTACAAGTCCTGCCAATCGAATCATTTTGTCAGCTAAATCCCAGATTCTTACTGGTTTGCCCATGTCTAATACAAAGATTTCTCTTTCGTTGGCATAAAATCCTGCTTGTAGTACTAATTGCGCTGCTTCTGGAATAGTCATAAAGTAACGTTTAATGTCTTTGTGTGTTACAGTGACTGGACCGCCATTTTTAATTTGTTCTTTAAAGATTGGAATAACAGAACCATTGGATCCTAACACATTACCAAAGCGTACAGCCGCCATATGAATACCACCCTTAGTATTTCTTGATTGCATGTACATTTCTGTCATACGCTTAGTAGCGCCCATTACGTTTGTTGGATTTACCGCTTTGTCTGTTGAAATCATAATAAAACGAGATATACCACAGTCACAACACGCGTCAATCACATTCTTTGTTCCAAAGATATTGTTTCTTATTGCTTCTGTAGGACGATCTTCCATTAAAGGAACGTGTTTATGTGCTGCTGCATGATAAACTACATCCGGCTTATAGTTTCTCATTAGCTTATAGATTTCTTCTCGTTCACGAATGGAAACAATCAAAGATTCTAGTTGAATAGAATTATTCATTTGTTTCTTTCGTTTCATAACTAAGAATTCTTGTTTAAGCATATATAGTGCATTTTCATTAATATCCACCATAATCAATTTGGATGGATTGAAATGAATAATTTGACGACACAATTCAGAACCAATAGATCCACCGGCTCCGGTAACACAAACCACTTTATTCGTAAGATAAGAACCAATCTGATCAACTTTTAAGTCAATGCTAGGACGATTTAACAAATCCTTAATATCAATATCTTCAAATGAAATATGATTACTTTCATCATTTCCAACAAAGATATGCATGATTTTTGTTGGAATAGAAGTGGATGTACATAAATCTAAGATTTCTTGTTTTCTTTCGTCACTCACAGAAGATATGGTGATAAAGATACAACGAACATTGTTCTCTTGACAAATACGCTCTACTTCAGAAATTGTTCCAAGTACTGGTTTACCACTTAGCATAGTCCCTTTTTTCTTAAAATCATCCAAGAATCCAATTACATTGTATGGATAGGCCATATTATGATAAATTTCATTCATCAATAAATATCCACCATTACCAGCACCCACAATTAAACAATTGTCTACTCTATCCACATCGACTATATAGCGTCTTGCCATTCTATATAGCATTCGTGCTCCTAAAAGAAATATAAAACATAACAACTCAGCTAGTGCGATTAATTCAATACTAAATAGATCAACTTTTATAACGAAATAAGACATGATTAGAAAACAGACAAAACAACTTAGAAATGTTCGAATAATTTCATTTGGCCCTGTATACGTCCATAATGACATTTGTGTTTTAAACAATCGTAAAACAATAAAATGCAACAAAAGCATGAAGAATAATCCTAAAGCTAAAAGTTTTGTCAATGCGATTGTCTTCTCATTGATAAAGAAATTATTTTGAATCATGTATGCCACTAAATAAGAAAACATGACAATACATACATCAACTAGTGATATTAGAATTCCTCTATATTTTTGATAAATATTTGATTTATATAAACTATTCATAAGTTAAAAACCTCTTTTACAATTCTTTATTATAACTTAAAACATATAAAAAGTAAAAAAGCCATCTCTTTACGAAATGGCTAATGGTTTCCTATCCTGCATAATCCTCAGAATAATCGTATTCTGCAGGTTCTTCTGGCTGATAGTAATATTCATCATTTTCCTCATAAGAAGGTTCCTCATACGTATAATAATCTTCATCTGTTTCTTCACTATTGTTATTCATCTCAGCAAACTCTTGAGCATTACCTACTGAATTATCTTCACTCGGTTTTTGAGAAAAACCAGAAGTATCCTTTACAGAAGATGCCTTTTTACCATCCAAGATAGCTTGAATCTTCCTTTTTGCGATATCATTCATTTCTTCATTTTGAATAATGACTGAAGCATAGCCTGAAGAAGCATAACAGAACCTAGAATCTGAATCACCTACAAGTGAATATGATTCAAATTTCCAATCTGGCATATTATTCAATTCATACTTGATAAAATCACTGATTTCATCATTCGATAAATTTGTATCAAAAGCTACAGCCAATGCATCCATAAACTTACCATAGTTCGTAATCATCTTAGGAGAAACTATACGTTTGAAAATAGCTTTAAATACTTTTTGTTGGTTACGCACACGCTGATTGTCACCATCCAAATAGGCATGTCTTTCACGTGCAAAGGCTAAAGCTGTTTCACCATCCACATGATGTTGACCGACACTTAAACCAGGCTGTCCATTCGCATAAAGAATATCAACTTCTTCACCCTTTTGAATGTCTAAATCAATTCCATCTAGTGCATCCACTAGGTTTACTACACTAGAGAAGTTAATACGAATATTATAATTAATTTTTATACCCAACGCTTTTTCAATCGTTCTTTCCGTACACTTCACACCCATTAAACCAGAATGCGTTAATTTATCTTTACTACCTTCAGGACAAGCATTATCCCCTGTTTCATCACATACCAAGTCAACATAATAATCACGAGGAATACTCGTCATTAAAATACGACCTGTTTTAGGATTTACCGTCAATAACATATTCGCATCACTACGCGTATTACTATCCTGTAAAGATCCATAAGAATCATTGCCACTCACTAAAATAGTAAACGCATCTTTAGTAATATTTTTAACAGGATCACTCGGGTTATCTGTCTTGTCTACTTTTGTATATTCTACATTTTGATAAATTGTTTTTGAATCCGTTTGAAAACTAAAATACGCCTCACTCTCATGTAGAATATCACGATACTTTTCATTTAAACAAATCGCATCGACTTTATCATCATAGAAAGCCGTCATTAAATCATCTAATGAATCATAATCCTTTGTCTTATAAGATATCTTCTTCTTATCTAAAGAATCCAACATACACTGAGTCGCTTTCTTATCCACACTCAACATTGTACCAATTGTCTTTTTCTTCAAATTATTCTCGTTCTTGATTGAAGAAGCTTTCTTAACAACAATCGAAGTAGTTGTTGCCTTACTATCCGCAAGACTTGTTACGACATCAAACGTATCCTTTGTCTTAAATAAGAAATAATTTCCATACGCAAGTCCAATGCACATACATAAAGAAATAATCCCCAATATAAAACGACTAAAGAACTTCTTTGCCTTAAACCTCATTAAAATAGTCAGAATTAGAGCTAATAGTATAAACACTAATGAAATAAGTATGATTAATTTAAAAGGTAACAAATCTAAACGAATCATTTGAAAAATAAATGCACCTAACGCAATAAACATAAATACAGTTAAAAACTTACTGATAGGACGCTTATTTTTCTTTTTTTTCTTTTTCACATTCTGCGAAAGTTTTACATCCTTTTTAGACATATTAAAATCTCCTCATATAATATGTAGCGTAATCAGTTCAACACATTGTTGTTAAACAGATTGTATTTTTCTTCTTAATCCATGATAATGGTAACGTTCTGGACTAAGGCAGCCTACAAATCTCCTGTGAACTGTTGATTCACTTTATAAAGACTGGTTCCTTTATTCAAGACGTACCTTATACACTGATTTGGTTTGTTGATGAACTTTGCTTTGCACTGTATCTTCTAATTTTTGAGGTTGTGTTTGTCTTGCTTTAGAGGTGCAATCCAGAACCGGTTACGAAAGGAAAATTTTATGCAAAAACAAGATTCTTATGACTACTACGTTGGCATCGATTGTGCTCAGAATAAACACGATTTTGCCATGAAAAACAATCAGGATAAATTCTTGATTAAGAAAGGACACTTTTCAAATACGCTACAAGGGTATGAAAAGTTCCTTAACACTGTCCTTTCCAAATGTCTGGACAAAGATAAGATCTTGTTCGGAATGGAAGTGACAGGTATCTATGGTACTAACCTATACGAAAGGCTCAAATCAGATGGGTATCACGTAGTTATGATTTTTCCGGATTCCGTTAAAAATTACAGAGACTACAAACGACTTAATAAAACAGATAAAATTGATTCTGCCTGTATTGCCGAACTTCTTTTGAACGGTGATGCTCAAATCGTTCATGCAGAAAAAAACGGATATACTGATTTGAAAGCCTACATTCGCAGAAGGAATGCACTTAAAGTTACATGCACTCAGGAAACAAACAGATTCCTCGCCAAAGTTTGTTTGTATTTCCCTGACCTTCTCAAAGTCTTTCCAAGTGGACGTGCAACCTTAAAAGCTATCTTTTCAATATATCCTACGCCTTATTCTATCATAGAAGCTGATTTCAATGAACTTGTTTCTGTTCTTCAAAAAGCTTCTAAAAATAAATTTGGCGTAGACAAGGCAAATGAACTTATTCATGCTGCACGCAATTCAATTGTTGTTCGCAAATCTATCTCAGATGGCGAACTATACAACATTCACAGTCTTATTGATTCTATAGATTCTCTTGAATCAGAAATACGAAATCTCGAGAAAATAATTGATTCTAAGGCTGAAGAATTTCCTGCTTATCATGTACTTCTTACATTAACAGGATGTGGAAAAATCACAGCGGCTACAATCGTTGCTGAAATAGGTGATATCTCCAGATTTCATAAAGCGAGTCAGATCGTATCCCTGGCAGGGTTATATGGTGACAACTCCAAGTCTGGTTCTTCTGTGAACAAGCGTGGAAAAATTTCCAAAAAAGGTTCTCGTTATCTTCGCCATGCAATCTACATGGTTGCTGAATTTGCACGAAGAAACAATCCAATATTTAAAGCTTATTTTACTAAGAAAAAGAATGGAGATCGTACCAAACATATTCTTGCCGTGAATGCAGTAGCGAACAAGCTTTGTAAAGTAATCTATTCTTTAATGAAAAACCAGTCCACATACATTATTCAATACCGCGATTTGGCGAAACTGTCGGAATCAACCCAAAATGAGTTTTTCCAAAATGCCGAAACAGACTTTTCGGCAAAAACTAGACGAAAGAAATATCTGTATGAAGATGAATATGGAGAACTCCATGAATTCGTATTTAAATCGATAAAAACAGCTTTAATCGAATAAAAAAACATACAAATTCTTTCGAAAATCAGGCTTTTTTGAAAATTTTTTTAAAGGCTCAAAAAAGTTGTTTTCAATGCACCAAATTTCAAAAACAAGATGAAGTTTTTTGAGAGGATTCACCTCTAAATCAAGACAAACACCCTTGATTCAACAAAGAAAATTACAATTTCAACAAATTTTACATTACTTATTGACATTTAATAGTTTGTCTTTACGATACGATCTGACATCTTGATTGTCCCTACAAGAACCAACATGTTGAATATTAATTCTCCAATGTAGCTCCATACCATAGATACACTAGATGCTGTTGAATCTACTACTGGTGGACTTGATGCAAAGGCAGAGAAGATAATACATGCAAGGACGATGATAGCTCCTTCTAAACATACTCCTGCATAGCTTTTAATAAATGTAAAAGCGATATTTTGTGTGCTTTCTCCTGCAGCTGCTGCAAGTGGGATTGGAGATATAGCTGTATACATGTATAGTTTAAAGAATCTTCCATATACTGTTAAAATCATTACGAAAGATAATATTGTGATAAATATAGATCCTAGTAAGGTTACTGCCCATAATGGAATAGATTCTAGAAAACCAGTATTACTTACTGCATCTACAATTTCTTGTGGAATCACTGTTTCGTTAGATACCCCAAGTCCAACAGTTTCTGTAATCGATTGGATAATTCCTTGTACGATTTCAAATATTTTCGTCATAAGCTCCATTCCATAAAGCACTAGGGTTCTTGCGATGATAAATCTTAGAAATAGTTTGAAGGCTTGTTCTGGTCGTTTAACATCCTGCCAGCTAGTACAAGTTCGTATTAATCCCCATACAAAGAAAAGTACAAGAAGGGCAAGTCCAATTGCTTGTAGGCCTTCATGTATTTTTACAATGATTTCCCATATATCACCACCTTTAAATGACTCTGGTGTTTCAGTAAGCAACAACCATATTTCAGCAAGTTTAGAATTCCAAGTATTGATAGCACTTGTTAGGTTATCGATGATTCCATCCATATGTTAACCTACAATAATATTTAAAATCTCTTTCGCAAACGTAATAATAATTCCACCAGCAACAGTCATAAATCCATTTGCTCTTTGGCTTGGATCATGGCTTTTTAAAGATAAACCAACCTGTACAATTCCAAAGCCCAATAGAATCATTCCAATCGCTCGAATGAGCCCAAACATAAAATTGCTGAAGTTATTGACTACAGTGACTGGATCATTAGCTGCATAGACAGGTGTTATAAAGTTTGTGATGAGTATCAATGCTGTATAAGCATAGAATGATACTTTTCTAATCGTTTTTAGTTTCTCCATCTTCTTCAATCTCCTTTAAATAGTTTTCTGTTTCTTCTACATCCAATAATTCATACTCATTATTGCTAAGAAGAATATTTTGCCAATCCTCAATAAAATGATTCACTTGTCCATGAATGTACGGTTCACGACCTCCATCCATTGTTTGTTTAATACGAGGATGTTTTAACAAATTAAATTTTCTATCTCGAACAGGCCTTTCACCTTTCAAAAATAGAACAGCATAATTATTGTCCAATAAACGAACTTCATCAGAAGTTAACAATTCCCTTCCAGTTCTCTGAGAATTCGTTGTGAAACTTCCACTTCTTCCTTCTGATTTACCATACGTATTTGTATCAATTGTCGCTTTTCCAAGTTCCTTACTTATATATTCATGGGTACTTTGTTCATTTCCACCTAAATATAATTTAGAATCACAGTTCCCCATAATTGACTCCCAAGTATCCTTATATAACGCTTTGATCTGTGCCAGGTTCTGTAAAATAATGGATACAAAAATAAGTCGTGATCGCATTGTCGAAAGCAACTTATCAAACTCATCTGGTAAAGCAACATTGGCAAATTCATCCATAATAAAATGTACTGGTACAGGAAGCTGACCACCATGAACAAAATCTGCTTGATAATATAACATTTGAAATAACTGAGTATACAACATACCGATGACAAAATTAAATGTTGAATCATTATCAGGAATAATCGCAAATAAGGCTGTTTTCCTTTCTCCTATCTGCTCTAACTCCATCTCATCATATCTAGTAAGTGATGCAAGTTCTTCCAAGTTAAAAGCAGCAAGTCTTACACCGACTGAAATCAAAATAGATTTAGCGGTCTTACCTGCTGCTTGTTTATATATTTTATATTGTTTAAGTGCTAAAGAATTACTATCTATCGTTTCTAGACGCTTAAATAACTCATCCAACGGACTCTCATAATCATCTTCGTCTTCTTTTACTTCAGCATAATTTAACATCTCCATTACCATCGTAAAGTTTTGCTCATCCTCCGGCGCATAATGATATAAATATAGCATCAATGCTTCAAGTAATGCTGTTTCACTTTTCTCCCAAAACGGATCGTTTGTAGAAGATCCTTTTGGAGTTGTATTACGAATTAGATTTGTGATTAATTTCAATACATCCTTGTCACTTTGAATATAATGAAATGGATTATATCCCAATGATTTAGACATATCGATTAAATCAATGACTTTGATTTCATACCCCTCATCTTCAAGCATATAACCTACGCTCTTGATAATTTCTCCTTTTGGATCTAATACTACATAACTCGTATTACACTGCATAATGTTGGGCTTAGCATAATATCGAGTTTTACCAGCACCAGAACCACCAATCACAACCGTATGAAGATTTACGTTTTTAATTTTTCCATGAATATCCATTCGTGTTTTTTGTGTAAACAACTTATTTTCAAAGAAATCCTTATTCGAGTGTTTCTTTACTAAAGAGCGTATATATCCCCATCTAGCTGATCCATACTCTTCTTTTTGTCTGTAATTCTTTTCGTTGGATAAGTAAATACCAATTCCTAAAACATAGATAATCAGGAATATTCCAATCGTTTTTAAAGAATTATCACACCATTGAAATTGAAAGGGATGATTCAATGCTTCACTTAAATAAGGTAGTGCATGAATGAGTCCTTGATCCATATATGGTGCAATCAAAACTGCAAACCATATTGTAGGAATGATTAATAAGCCTAGAAATAAATATTCGTCGTTCTTAGCATCTCTCATAGTGATCTTTTATTGATGGATGGTCTGCATCACAAACCTTTACAATAAGAGAATCTAAAAAATCATAGTTCTTATGAGCTAATCGCTGTTTATCTCTTAGATCAGCTAATGCCCTAACAATAATTCTTCTCTCTGTATCATCTACCTGAATTCCAATTATTTCGTCATCATTTTTCTGAAACCATTTTCTCATAATCGTTATCTCACTTTCTTTTTTGATTTTTTCTTAACTGGATACTTAGGTGCAGAAGATTTTAGGTTTTGCTTCTGTTTAATGTCCTTCAATTCCTTGCGAACAGAAGGCCTATCCGTAGTAGCTGTTAATCTTTTTCTTTCGACGGTTTTCTTCTTGTTTTCTTTCTTCGATGTTTTTGAAGATGGCTCGAACGGAGTACCGTCCTTGCTTGTCCGAGCTTTGTCGGGGTTTTCTTTATCATCCATTAGCTTTGACAATAAGGCATCATGCTCTTCATCACTAAGTGGTTTAGCATCATCTATATTCTGTTGTGATAATACAGATTCACGAATTGCTTTTGTGTCGATAGTAGCTAGATCAAACTTGTCTACCATCCTTGAGATTTTAGAAGCATCTTCTGCTTTTACCATAATATCCACAATTCCATCTGTATTATTCTTTTCTTTCAATACAGAATATAAAACTCCATAATGTTTTGCTTCTTCACAAAACTTTTTTAAATCCGAATGATGAATAGCAAAGACTTTTAACTCTTTGTCTGACTTTAACAAGTTATTTAAATTAGTTTTTCCTTTCACTTTTTTATTGTCTTTTAAAATAGCGTATAAAGTAACAGCCAAAGATCTTGCTGCCATGCCACCTGCTTTTAAACCAACTTCAGCAGCAACCTGTATACCTTCTAAGGTCATCTTCATCATTTGATCTGCAGTATCTGCACTGTTCATAAATTCAAGCTCCTTTCATATTCTTTTTGTGTTTGGATACGCTCATTTTCTAATGCATTCACCATTTTTAATTTATCTTGAATATCAGGAACTCTCTTTTCTATATCTTCGCATATTTTGATTTCCTTTTTCCCATGTGCAATTTTAGAAGTTAACGTATCACGATCCATTTCTAATTGCTTTTTCAAATTTGGATCACGCGTTCTTTTAATTTTATTGTAGATGGATCTTCTTTGATTCATCCAAGATTCTATTTTTTTATTTAGAGATACTTTAAAGGCAAGCACATCTTCTATTGTTTCTAGATTATGCTTGCCTACAAAAGTATTTTCATTTGTGATTTTATCCATGTATATCAAATCCTTTCTTAACTGTGGACTTGGATATTTCTGTCGTTTCCCTTTAGGTCGAATAATTCCTAATTCAAAACAATATCTAATATATAAAGCCTTGATTCCTTTTAATTTTGTATGATCACCATGATATTCTTTACATGGCACAATATCCTTAACCAGCTGCATTGGAAATAAATAATTGTTGTTAATTCGTTCCATGATATGTTCTTCATCATATCGACCATCACGAGCAAGTTTATAAAATCGAAACTTTCTTTGCGACTGTGGATGTTTTAAAGTCCAGTGCTTACCAGTTAAATCAACAACGTATCCAATATCTTCAAGCCCTGATTTCATTTGATCTAAAGTTCTAGCATACGCTAATACAGAATCCACATCATAGCGAATAATCTTCCTAAAATAGATGCCATCCTTTTTTTCTGCATTCCACTCTCCATAATTCATGGCTTTTCCTTCTGGTTTTTCAATAACATTCAAACCATGCTGTTTACATATGGCGTCATTCAATTCTCGAAAATGATCAATATCTTTTTTCCGATTATCATACTTCATGCCATCTACCCAGGAAACTGAATTCACAACAAAATGATTATGCAAATGGTCTTTATCTAAATGTGTAGATACAACGACTTCAAATCGATTTCCCCACATTTGTTTCGCCAATTGCACACCTAATGAATGACATTCTTCTGGCGTTACTTCACCTGGTTTAAAAGATTGGACTGCATGAAAGGCAAGTCTTCCATCCATCTTGTTATAGGATAACTTTGTATTCATCATCTGCTTTAGGGATGTATTAGGTTCACAATTGATTCCAGTAATATATTCTTTCTCATTTGTTTTATATCCCTGAGTTGTATATGCCAACACTTCTTTTAATCCATCACCAAGGTCTTCTTTTGTCTTATCCGGATTTTCAATGTAGTTTAAAACTCTTCTCAAATCATCCTTTACTGCCCATATTTTTGTAATTGCCAATTTATCTCCTTCTTTCATTTTATTTGCTCACTTTTAAATAAAAAAAGGCAAAGCTTATTCAACTTTGTCTTGTTCATTGCTATGCCGATCTTTTAAATAATATCCACCATTTCTGTTAGAACCACGATGTTCAACATAATAATAGTTAAATATCATTTTAGTTCATTTTTCACTTTATCTCTCGTGATTAATGGATCTTCATGACTGATTTTCTCAACAATTTGTAAAGTATTTAATCCTGGGAATATTTTTAAGCATTTTAATATTTCTAATCCTAAATTAGATATTGGGTCAGTTATTGGGTCAGTTACAAAATTATTACCATAATTTAAATTTGGCAGTGTAACAATAAAGAAATTTTCTGTTGCTTTAAATTCTGGCTTCACATTGTAATTACTGTAACTCTCTATTGTTCTTGGAATTCCTGTTCCAAAATTTTCAATCATTCCTAGCTTACCATATTTTTAACTTGGCATGCCGAATTTAAATGTTTGTTTATTGTGTTATAGGAAATCTTAATTCCGTAGGTTCACGTATCAAAATCATAATCTCGTTAATTTGATTTTGAAGCAATTCAAAATTATGAATGTACATTGATTCATCAATACCATTTTGTGCATAAACGCATTTTGACATATCACTTAAAGAATTAGCAATTTGTCTTAGCACTTGAATCACTTCTACTAGTTCTACACTAGGTGCAGGTCTAGGAACCAAGCCATTTATACACATACGTAAATAGGATTCTCTAGATTGTCCTGAATATTTCACTAATTCATTTAGATGATTCCATTCACTATCCGATAAGCGAATGACAAATTGTTTATTTCTTTTCCGCATCTTTATAAAAAGCACCTTGTATAAACAAAATATAGAAAGCTCCAATAATCAAGCCGCCCAGGAAACTTAATAAACTAATTGTTACTGTACTCATATTTAATATTCACCTCCAACAAAAGAGCTACCAACAATTTTGATAGCTCAGGGTTTTAGGGATGTTCCCTAAATACTTGTCTTTGGATATCCAAAGACGCTGCTTGCTAC
>OHHD01000174.1_pt1 | contig 19064 bp, 16 predicted proteins | sample 1567941 | NCBI WGS metagenome assembly OHHD01 (sample SAMEA3879514, study PRJEB24766) | human gut metagenome | biome: human-associated habitat; feature: feces | place: USA | collected 1985/1987 | reverse complement strand
CGAATATGACGATAGCCACATTCCACCAGTAGTATCATAACCAAAGCCTGTTAAAGCTGTAGTAATTGGCTTATTTGCAAAGTATGGCAACTGTGACTCCATGCCTGAATTGTCATAACAACCCGATGTAACATAATGTCCGAAAATCTCAGGCTCACTCGGTAATCTAAGCGAATAGGAGGTATAGCTATCACTATAGCCATAGTTTTCCACACTTCTTCCACCACCATTAAAATAAGTGTAACTCGTGGCTGATTTGTTAATCATAAGTGGTAATGGGTCTGAAAACTCAGCAAGATTATTTCCAAATAAACAGGCATAACCTTTTGCTGAATGAATGTTTGAGAGTATGCGTGAACATCACCTAAACCTGTAGCGTTATCAATAACATTTGTTCCTATTGGTGAGCCAAAAGGCATAAATGTATATGACCGTTTTTCACTTGAGGCTTTTGTAGTCCTAAGAAAATCCACAGCTACACATACAAAATAAGTATCATACTCTACCGTTTTTGTACTTTCTTCACCATCAACGATACAAGGAACATTTTCAATAGTTCCTTTTATTTTCAGTTCTGTACCAAGACCTAATTCGGAAATATTGCCACGATTTATTTGACCGAGAAGCCCATTTATATTATCTGGATCATTACAATTCCATGTTCCACCTACGGTATGAGCATTACGATTTAATTTCTCCATGCGAACACAACTTCCACTCAGAATAGATATTTCATCTGCGTTTCTTTTAACTGAGGTAGCCAAATTTTCTATTTGGCTTGTAATATCTGCCGTACCGTCATTGTTCATAAGCTCCGTTTGGTTTGCTAGTGAACTAAGCTTATTATCTGTTTTATTATATATACTTACACTCATTTAGTCTTTCCACCACCCTCATTATCCTCGCTTTCATATTTCTGTCCTGTGATTTCCTCATACTCCTCAGCCGTGATTTTCCCCCTGTCAGCAAAATCCTTGACCTGCTCAGCGGTGTACAACCCTAAATCGTACAAACGTTTGACTTTCCTATACATTGTCCTTGTCCTCCTCAATCAAAGTGTCTGTCATCAGCGCAGTATATAGCACCTGTGCTTCTAGTTCGTCAACCTTTGTGGCTTTCTTTGGCTGAAAATCATCAGGGGTCAACCCTAGCTTGTCAGCCATTTTTCTCTGCAAATCCGTCATGTTGTACCTCCTACTTCTGATAATTTCACGATATACTCTTCCTCGTTCGGAACGGGTATTCGATAGCTGTCATTGCTGTTTTTAAATGTCACGCTACCCAGTGCTTCGACCTCGATATTTCGCAGGAAGTCATCTGGTATCAGGGTTGATATATCGGTGACGATTGGTGTTTCCAATTCGTAATACAGCATTACGCCCTGCATTGCCTTTTTAAATGCGGTGGCATCAGGGTAGGCTGTATCTTTGACCTGAATCTGTGAAACTACGGTAACTCCGTCTACTGTGATTGTTTTATCGACAAATACATTGGAACTTCTCGCAACTGTTCTATATTTACTGCACAATGCATTATAAATGGTTGTTCCAAATGCACCTAGATATTTAAAATTGAGATGTTTCGCAGGTGCGTAGAAATGATTTCCAACAGTGGAAGTCGTATTAATTCCCCAATTCAGAGTCCCTAAGTCAACGCTGCCGACACATTGAACATATTTTTTGTTCTCATAATCCACATAGTTCTTAGCCGTTCCTGCCGACCAGCCGTAGCCAGGCAGATTGCGGATTGCTTCTGGAATTTGGTATGTATTGCGGTGGAAGGGGGCATAGGCTGTGGCGGTTGAGGATTTTTCGATTTGGAAATTTGGAAAATATTTTAGAAAATCAGATTTCCATTTGTCAAAACCATTGAATGAATTAATCACAACATATACGTAATTCTCATCAGCTGTCTGAATTTTGATAGGGTGTCCTGTATAGGCATTTATACTGCTCACTGTTTTATGCCCAAAAAATTCAATATCACGTTTATCTGCACCTATCACTTTTCCATACGTTTCGCATAACGCAGTATCTCGTGCGACCGAAATGCAGTATGCAGAATTTGGGCTTACGCCCAGTTTTATGCCACAATAGCCTCTTCCCAAATCAACTAAATCACTAGCTGTGTAGCCGTCTATATTCCACAAATTCTTCCCCTGCTCCACAATCTCTTCCGTGCCTGCACTAATAATCTCACCTGCATTATACGGATAATAGTCCGCTGGGAATATTTTCTCAAATTCTTCCACTGTGCTAGGCTCGTTTCCTGAACCGAACATGGCGGTTAAATCGAAAATCTGAATTTTAATTTTAACGTCATTGAAAACTGTACCTGCTGTTAGACCACTAATTCCAGTAGACTTGCCTAATGAAGTTTCATATTGTGTCTGATTATAAATCAGAACTGCCGAACCGCTTGTAATTGCTGGAGTTGATTGGCTTCGGTTCAGAAAACCGAATTTCATACTTATATCATCAGGATTGTTCATAATCAGCAGCTTGAAAGCATATTTTCCTACCTTGTTCTGTTCTGGAGTAACATCTCTGAAATTGAAATATGATGCCGTTACAGTTCCATTCAACGTAATTGTTCCGTCAGAATCCACGGTTGCAGTAATACCATTGTTGATTTCTTTTCTTGACTGAAAATTTTGGTTAAACACAATAGACCTACCACCGATATTTTTCACCGACATCAGCTTACCGCCTGTAGGAATAGTCTTAACGTATGCCGTATCTGTATCTGTTTCAAACTGGTGCGTGATACCCTGACCGATGGAATACAGTGCGTCCACACGCCTTTGCAGTTCCTTGTCCGACAGCTTCACACGTCCTATCTCAGCCGTATTCTTGGCAATTTTTGAAACCGCCGTAACATAATCTTCAGGCAGACTGTCAGCCACCGCCTGTGCTGTCTGTGCGGCAGTTTCAGCGGCTTTGCGGTCTGCGGCGACCTTAGCGGCTATCTTTTCCATTTCCGCCTTATCGTATAAAATCACCGTTTCATCATCAGTGATATATACAATTGTTCCGTCTTTTATAGTGGATTTATCAACAGCTTCCCACTCGGCTTTTGTACCAATCCACTTTTCGCTTTCAATCTTGTTGCCTAATTCAGTGACAGATTTTTTAGCATTAGCCGCCATACCTCTAGCAATAATATCTGTAGCCATAAATCCACCTCCTTAATATGTTATAGTTCCCCAAATTTTGTTTACACCCTTAACGTTCTTAACGGTCACACTATAGTAACCACTAACATCTCCTGCATAAACATTTTCCGTTGTAATCGTATCAACTGTTGAGAAGTCACTTAAATCGACCATCATAAGCACTTTCTCTGCACCATTCTGAGTCAGTTTTCCTACAACCTGAAAACTACCAGTTCCCGAAGCCTGTACTTTAAAATCAGCGCCAATGCCAACTTTCAGCTCAAAAGCCTTTCCGTTTTCGTACAAGTTTCCGTTTGTAGCACAATACGCCATAATTCATCTTCCTTTCATATAAATAAAATATAACAAGGGCGAAGCCGTATTACCTCGCCCTTTAAAAACAAAAACAATTAGTATTACTTAATAGCACTTGCAAGCTTCTTGATAAACTTCTCACCTGCAATGCTAGTCTGCTTATAACCCCACTTTTTCAGTAAAGCATTAACAGCCTTTTCAGTGCCGTCACCAAAAATACCGTTCTCGTCAAGTGTGACGTTGTGAAGTTTTCTTGCCTTGGCTATGATAAGCATTTCTTTCAAGGCGAGAACACCACTGGTCTTATCACCCTTTTTATAGCCAGACTTTTCGAGTATCGGAAGTTCATTATTTTTTTGCTTTTTAAAACCATTAAGACCCTTTTTCTTTATAATTGCGGCAAAATCTTTATAGGCATAATTGCAATCACAGTTTCCATTTACACCTGAAACCGAGCCTTTACTTGTGTACTGCCACATACCATAGCTGCCACCGTATGAAGGCTTTGACTTGTCAAATTCAGCAAGCCATACACAATATTTGTTTTTACAATCACTAGGAACTTTACTGTTAAGAAAAGCAGCATAGCTATAAAGCATTACATAATAATTTTTCTTTTCACAATAACCGCAAAAAGCATTAATTATACTACCTATAGTAGAAGCCGACAAATTACACTGTGTACTATCTTCTATATCAAAAGCAATAGGCATTTCAAAAGTTTTACCCTTGATCGCCTCAAGAAACACCTTGGCTTCTAATTCGGCATCTGCTGATGTTAGAGCATATGAATACCAATAAGCACCAACTTTAAGCCCTGCTGATTTTGCCTTTTTGTAATTGGTTTCAAAACATTCGTCTTTCTGACCGATATATTTGCCGTAGCCTGCGTTTATCATAACAAAGTCATATCCTGCCTTTTTTACTTTGTTAAAATCTACATTAGTACCCTGCCAATGAGAAACATCTATACCTTTTATTGTTGTTGCCATATGTATACTTCCTTTCCAATTAATCTTCTTTTACGGGCAGTTTGTTCAATTCGTCTACACAGTTATGTACAAAACTATTGCCACCAATAGACGAATAGCTTTCGTATAGTCTTGCGAGATTTTCTTTTTCGTACAGTGAAATACTATTTTCTTGCATTCTTGAATTATAAATCGCTAAAATAGAATTTCTCAGCGTGGCTTGCAAAGCCAAACTTTGTTTTTGCAACTCAGCTTCCATGCTTTGATTCTGTTCTACCTGTCTTTCCACTAATACTGTTAGCTTATCTATTTTTTTATTTAGATTATCTTTATCACTTGTTTTTGAAATCCACCCTACAAATCTATTCCTGATTGGTTTAACAATAATTGTTATCAGTGCCAAAATGGTTGTAACACTTCCACAGTAGGTAGCAATTTCCTTAACTGTGTTCATTTACTCACCGCCATTCTTAACCTCGTCAATAAAATCTGTGAGTGATTTATAGTTCATATCCTTAACGGCACTTTCAAGCAAGATAACAAGCTCTACATCGGAAATCTTAATGCCCTTTTCTTCAAGCAGGGCAAGCATGGTTTCTTTAGCCTTTTCAAGCTTTTCTGTGCCATGAACGTCTTTATAAATCTGTTCTATGTACTTAACCGTTGTAGCCGTCATAACCGCTGTTAAAATTACAGGTAAATACTCTGTAATCATCTGAGTAATAATCTCTTTCATAACTTTTCCTCCAATAATAAAAGAGGGTTGTTCGCCCTCTTTCTATTTTAGTATTATTTTTATATGTGTTTCATCAATACGTTTGATAACCCTATAACCACTATCTGACTTGGTTGCCACGCCATTCACATTAGCCGTACAATATCCGTTGATCTTGCACGTTCCGTCATCTTGAACTACTAACTGTCCTAACAAGCCAACTTTGTCATATTCTTTTCTTGCCCCACGAGGGATATATTCAAGCGTATCGTTATAGTTTTCGTTCAATATAAGATTGTGTGACTCGTCATAAATCAACCGTCCATAAACATCTGTTTTATACTTATCATGCCAATCTAATTCAGCAGAGTTACCAACTATAGACGGATTGGCTGATATAACACCGAGTATATAGTCACCATTATTTGCAAGTTTGATTTTATCACCGTCAAGCGTAACGAATAAACCAATTCTGTCTTGATTTTTAGCGTTGCCGTCAAGCCATTCAAAATATTCGGCATAGTCAGCACCAATAGTTTTGTACGCACCACCAGCATAAACATTGCCAGAAAAATCTACTTGCATTGCAGAGTTTTGGCTTGCAGAACCATTTCCTATATTAAATAGTATGTCAGCGTTTTCCGAGCTTTTATAAGTTCGTTTTGCATTGACACCTATAACGGTTTGGTTATCTGCTGTGGCACGATTATATGAACCCGCAACGAAACAATTATCATAATTTATAATTTCGTTATTATATCCAAACACGGCATTACATTTTGCCATTTGGTCTTTAGTTTTGTCGCCCTTAACAGTATTCAATGTGCCAACTACAATACTATCAGCTACACCCTCTAGCAAATTATTTATGCCATTAATATATGTATCACGAGAATTGGAAACAGTATTTTTTGCACCACTACAATCAATCGCCACACTATATTCAGACGTATTCCACATACCGCTGACGTGATTAGAAAAACCACCAACGCCAGTGTTATTAAAACCTGTTAAGGAATTTAAACTGCTATTTCCGCGAGCATAGTTTACTAACATACGCAGTATGCTATTTGTTTTCATTTCTGAAAAATCAATATAATTATTGCTGTCATAACTATAGTCGTAGCAGTGGTTTGCTTGACCTTCAAGATGGTTATAATCGCCATGAGCAATATTTTCAAGATAAATAGTAATTTGTTCTGTTCCATCAGGGGCTATAGCATACCAATAAGAATTGCCATAATAATTAAACTTTTCTGAGATGTGTCTACTACCGCCACTATCAACGTATTCAACAAATCGTCCTACGCTAGAATTTTGACTTCCTAGAGGTATAGGTTTGCCATTCCTAATAGCAATGTAGCCAGCGTTTATACCACCACCACGGAAATAGATCCACACACTGTCTCCCATGCTTAAAATCTCACCTGATTTATTCAGAAAAGATTTTTCAGCACCATTATACTCTAATAGCGAGACAATGGCTGTACAATTTGTAGAGTCGTAGCTTTTAACTGTTCCATAGGTATAACCAAGTGTTTTTTTATTATCTTGACTTTCCTTAATCAGCTTATTCATTTTAGACATTCTGTACACCGCCTTTACGAATAATCAGCTAAAACCATTTTGCAGTTACCTACATATTTAACACCATTCATTGTAAATTTTACAACAGTTCCGTCAGCAGGAAACACACTACTTTGCCCCATATAAACATAGAATATTCCGTCAGTTTTAGCAGCGTATTGCCCCTCAACTGTGCTATTCAATGGTATATTAAAATCAACTTGTGGTACAAGGTTCGTACCGCCATTGTGCAAACTTTGACTAAACATATTATACAAACTTGCCATTTTACTTCCTTGATGTCCTGAATTTGAAGTAGGGGTAAAGAAACCTGTTATCTCTGTATCATCGGACAGCTTTCTCATCTTTGCGATACCCCCACCTAATACATAGTCATTATCTCCACTTTTAAACAAAATCAACATTCCTTGACTTGTAGTGTACAACATAACACTATCAAACTTGTTATAGGCGAAGCTGACATAATCAGCATATGGTGGCGTTTTGGTAGAGTCATATTCACCACATCCAACCCAGTAGCGCGACTTTGCAGGGTCAAATATTATTCTAAAGTACGTTGTATCATCAATCCAAAATGTCAAAGTGTTATAATCGGTGGACTCACTATCAGGATAATTTGTTTCAATTTTACTCCATGTCCATTTGTCTTCGAAAAATGTTTTAAGGTCTGAAAACACGGTTTCTGATGAAGTTTGATTTGGCACACAAGTATAAGTATTTATCATTAATTATCACCGTCCAATTCTGCATTACCGCTTATTCCAATAGCTCCACGAGCGTTAGTATTTGTTTCGTTCATATCAACAAATTTGATATTATGCTCTATGCAATATTTAACAATAGGTAAACACCTACTATCTGTTACATCTGTTATTCCGTTGCCATAACCAAACATTATACCAACAGTTACATTGTCAAATGCACTTAAATCATTTATAGACGTATCGGTATATTTTCCTAAACTTTCATCATATTCGCTATGAAAAATAACTTGATCTATACTTGTGCTCTTAATGGCATTTTGATTAATCGTAAACAAACTTTCGGGAAACGAAATACTTGTCATAGAACTCTGTTGAAATGCGTTGCTCATTATTTCTGTAGTTCCATTTGCCACAACAACATTACTGCCGTACCACGAGGATGCAGGAGCACGGCAAAACTTATTATCTTGATATAAACAATTATTGACTACCCGAAAATGAGTATTGGCACTATTAACATTAAAGGTGTTTAACAGAGGACAATTATTAAAGCCTGTAAAACTCTCCAATGACTTACCTATAGAAACGGTTGTCAGTGACGGACAATTATTTACACCGGACACAGAGATGGCAGTATTAGGAATATAAAACGTTGTTATCGCATTACCATTAAGTCCACCTATCTCAGTTACCTTTCCGTCACTCATAAATGACAAACTTTTAAGCTTTGGGCAATTATTAAACCCATTTACCTTCTCACAAGAACTTTCAATTCTTAAAGTTGTCAGGTTGGACATATTATTACAACCCTCAACGTCAACTACATAACCTGTAGCCGCCGATATTAAAGAAGATAAGTTATTCATGCAGTTCTCAGGTACAACTTTTAAGCTCGCACTATTTGTCATTGGTAATTTTGTCATATTAGGCATATTGCAGAACGATCCGCTTTCAAGCGTAATACCATTGCTGTCGGTCACATTACCATAAATTACAACATTAATCGTATTACCACTATAGCCATTAAAAGCGTTTTTAGGTATTTTGGTAGTACAATTACCCGATTGAAAGTCCAAACTCAGATTTATGTTTGCCGATGTATTACTTGCGAAACCATCGGTATCGTTAATGTTAGTAGATCGCCCAATTTGTATACTTTGAAGTCCAGATAAATCTCCATCAATACCTTTGCCCATAAGATAGAATCTTCCCTGCACTGTCGCAGGATAAATGACTAAACTTGTTGTTTCTTTATTTACATACACTACGCATTTATTCGTAGTTGCCGCTTTGATAGTTAAGTTTCCAATAACATGACTTCCTTTTAGTATCTCATTTCGCTTTATTTCTTCGATACCTGTTTGCCCATCAACTGAAACCATTGGTACGAAATTCAAGGTGTAAGGTAGTTCCAAACCATTAACGAATGTACTATTAGCAAGAAACGATTCGGGGCTTGAAATATCACAATATACTGTAGGAAATGCAATATTGGTAAGTTTTTTACAGCCTGACAACACACCCTCACTGGTCGAAATGTTCGCAAGATTAGCAGGGAAAACAAAGTCTGTTATATTCTCAAATCCGTTTCCCATAGGTGAAGTGAGGTAGGTAGCTTTTACTTTGGAACAATCTATCTTTGTAGTTGTTCCTTTATCAAAAGCATTATCAAAGTTGGTTAAATCATCACTCTCAGACACGATGGTTGTATCGTGTGTACCCAAAGAATAATTCTTTTTAAATGTTGAAATTGTGTTTGTATTACGTCTAACTACTTCATTGTCATCATAACGTATTAAACAACGTGATGGTGACATAGATTGAAATTCTACCGTACTATCTGCCGACAATGTATTGGTAACTGTAACTTCATTTCCTGCTATCCATTGAGCTGTCAATGTTGTGCTGTTATTTGGTATAGTATACACGTCGCCATAATTGTATTTATTGCCTTGACTATCCGTCCATGCGAACAATTTATTCTCGTTATACATATCCCCACCTTGTAAAACGATTTGTTTATTAGGAGCTTGGTTAATACTCTTATAAGTGATAGTATTGCCGCCTTTGTCCTTGCCACCATTCGTGTCATAAGATATTGCCACTGCATCGCTTAAAGTTTCACAGTAAATCGAAATACAGTCCGTATCAAATGGTAACCATTGCAGATTAGTGGCTTCAATAGTCATCTCTCCATTGCTAAGAGGAATGGTTAATGATTGAATAAGAAAAAGTTGCTTTTTAAATTTGTAATATTCGTTTGTAAGTTCAATTGTGTTGTCAACGTCAAGGTGGGGGAGACTTGGATAATTAAAACTTACCGAAGTTCCCATGCAGGTATTTTGTAACAGTATATACTCCGCCTGCATTCTACATTTTTCTTCACCACTATCCAGCGTTGTATCGCCAAGACTTATATAATAAGTACCGCCATCCAATCCCTTATATCCTACCGAGGTTATACAAACTGGGGACTGTGGGTTTTCATTTTTTGCTGTATAGGAATATATCTCGCCGTTAGTGTTATCCGTAGTAACTGTTACAATGTTTACACCGTCATAATTATATTGAACATCAATGTCGGTTTCAGCTATATCGACTTCACCCAGATTACTTTGTGGCGATAGATGCCTATACCAAGAGGGAAGATTATAGTTAAATACCCTTTCCATTCTAAGCCTGCCGTTGACATCGTAATAAATGTTAGCACCATACATTTCAGCCAACTTATCGAATATTTCACCAAGGTACCCACCCTCGTCAACCACAATATCGTCATATAATTCTGCATCATAAAAGATTGGATCAATTAAAGGTTCAACGGGGTCAAGCGGAATGTTATTGCCTAAATCTAACATCAAAGTATCTCGAATAAGGTCGGCAATTTTTGTTCCTTTTTTAGAATTTGTAACACTAGCTTGATATTCTACTAAACACATTCTTGCATTTAATTCGCCATTTAGAAAACCATATTTATCAATACCCTCGATTGCTATTGCTTTGCCATGCGCTGTTGCCGATTTTGTAATGAATACGCCTTGTGGAAACCAATATATATCATTTGAAACAACTACGCCTATAAAAAGCTTAAACTTCCTATTGTACCAAAACCAACTGTCTACCTGTGGTAAATATTTTTCATCGCGGTCTATGATAGTAAAAGAGCAAGACCTGCGACAGCCTTGCTCCTTATTAATTGATATTGAACCAACCTCGGCAGAGGAAAGGTCGTTTGTAATTTGTCCAATCGCACCCTCATAGTGTGATAGAATTTCTACCTTGAATTTTAATTTACGCATTGGATTCTGTAATTCGGTCAAATACGCTTCATCTATTTTATTATAGTAATCCATCGTATCAACCTCCTTATCTTGTTATTATAACGTCATTTATATCTTCAACTTCAACCCAATTATATTTAATTGTAGTTAAGTCATACACCGAGCTTTCATCATATGATCTCGACGGATTGTCTGAAATATTCACAATCCATACATCACCCTTATCGGACTTTAGCATGAAATCATTTTTACCTGTAATGAATTTTGTCCAAGATTTAACGCTATCAATTGTATCAACTATTTCGTCCTCGGGGCATGCCAATGTTAAGTGATTTGCCGTAAATTCGCCGCTTTCATAGTTTGTTACAGTTCGTGTAGTCTTAGGTTTTACGCCCGTGCCCGTATGAACAGTAAGTCCAATATTTGATATTATATCATTGTTGTTAATGCCCGCAATAAAATGCCAAGTTTCATTAATTGAATAGAGCTTTTTATTATAACAATCACCAGCGGTCTTTAGCGAGTAAATCGACCATCCAATCCAATCAGTAGACACCTCTGGCGTAATATATGCCTCATAGTTTGCATAACAAATATAATAAATATATGATTGCTGATTGCCCACTGTTACATCAAAAAATGAATTGCCAGTAGCAGTTCCAATGAAAACATATTCGTCATCGTTGACATTTTGTCTAAAGATTTTTGCCACTCCGAGTGATTTTGAAGTTTTCCACGTCAGCATAGCTGTGTGATTATCAAAGATTTTAAAATCAAATTCTGAAACGATCCCGTCTATACTTTCAGCAGGGAAGTCTTTCTGTTGAGTATATCTGTACATTTTATCATCGAGAGTCATGATTTCACTTACAGCCCTAAAAGAACTTCCAAAGCAATTTGCATAAAATGAGTATTTGAGTTCAAAATCATATATCTCGTCGCTCTCGTCGATAAGTCGTTCATTACCATTGTAAATAGTATATCGTGAACCTTTTATCAAATCACGAGCCGAATAATTAAGACCAGCTACACCCGTATCAATATCGTATGATACGATTAATGCACTTGTTCCATTGTAAACATGCCCCGTGTTTTCCGAGGGCGAGCTTTCAATCATTATATATTTACCCTCTATTTTATCAGCAATACCTGGCTCGATAGTTACATAGTTGTATGCCGACGTTTCAAGAATTTTGCCGTCATGAATAGCGCCAGTCGTTCCCATAAGTTGATAAAGGTAATACTTGTAATACTTTAGCCCGACATGGTTTGGATGTATATAACTTGTCTTACACTCAATTGGATTTGCTGTTTTAGAAGAGATTGATACAGTAAAATCGCACTGTGGATCTTCACGGCATTTAACATAATGCGGCTTATCCATAAAGTAATTTGTAAAAATCCTAAACACAGTTCCTCTTGCGGGGGCTGTTGTAAAACCAGACTTTAATCTTACGTTACCAGTTTTATAATCGTAGGTTTCTATCAGTCGTCTTTCTTCTCCAATCTCGATATAGGCGCCGCCGACTAAATACACTGAGCCGTCGGAACGCTCATAATAGTACGCGCTCTTGAGATTTGCAATTTCCTTGTTAATCATAAAACTTGATGTAGTACCCGAAGATTGGATTTTACCACGGCAGAAGTACATATCATACAATCCAACACCGTCACCATACTGTGTGTCGTCGGCAATAGTCGTTGGGTCTGTTTGAAACAGCGTATACTGATACATATAATCGTGACCATTCTTTGCTATGTCATTAAAAACCAATTCATTTACATCAACTTTATCGCCATTGTAAAATGTATTGATATCGCCGCCTTTAGGAAAATAAGAATAGTTCTGTTCCCCAGTTCTTATGTTTGTATAGGTACACAACGCCCAACGCATTGCAGAACCCGCCGTGCAATTAAACTGGTAGCTAAAACGTGGCGCACGGTCATATTCACCGCCCTCGCCCTTGTGTTTATCTATTTTTACGACCTCGTCATCTGGAAAAACCAGTGTAGGTGTCATTATCATTCATTTCACCACCCTTTATAATAAATAAGAGCCGCCAAGGTCTGACGGCTCGTTTTGTATTATCTGTTTCTACCTATCATGCGGTCACGGTCTGCTTGCTTCAAATAGTCATTCATTTGCTGTAAGAATGTTGTGCCGTCGGTAGTATGAATTTCGCCAATTCTAAATGTAATTGTGGTATCACCATTAGTGGTATCATTTGTTGTGAACATTGATCCAGCCGCCTGCGTACCACTTACAAGATTGTCACCTATAGTCTTACCAACAACGCTTGCAACATTGCGAGTATTGTGTACAATGTCATAGAGTTTCTTGGCGTCTGAAGAATTAAAGATTACCTCAGACTTATATGGTGTTCCGTGTAGCATAGCCGTTCCCGTGTAGCTATTAACTCCACCCGTGGCATACTGCTTTACCTTGAATTTTGAGCGTATCTCCTTTTGTAGTTCCGCAAGCTTGGTTACACTGATATTACTCAAGCCACCGAGCATTGAAACCTTTTCGCTTATCATTTGCCCCGCAAACTTATACATGGCTTTGTCGGCTTCCTTTTTGGTGGTGTATGCACCAAGAATTGCGTTATCTTTTTCGACAGCATATACGCCGCTACCAGACAAAGCTTTCTTTATAGAGGTGCCCTCATATTGTGCCAGATCATCTGATAGCTGAATATAATCGGCTTTAAATTCACGCAAAGCATCAAGTCGCTCTTGGTATGTACTCTTTTCATTAAGTGTTTTGAGTTTAAGTTCTTCAAAGTATTTAACGTCTTGGTCAGATAAATCGGAAACGAATGTATCAAATTGTTTGAGATACTTCTCCCACTCATCTGCTTCTTTCGCATATTGGTCAATGCGGTTTTGAATAATCTCTTTCTCTTTTTGAACATTATCTTTGAGTTTAGTTTGATAACCGCTATAATCAGTTTGATATTTGTTAAGAATACCGATATCCTGATTGTGAAGTTTACCCCGCCAATCTATACCTAAAATTTGTTGCGCAATCATTTCATTCTGGTTGTTTGTATAGGCACTCATAGCATCGCTCCATGCTTGCTTATACTTTTCAAATGCCTCAATTTGATCGGTATAAGGTTGCATAGCAGCCTCTTTCTCTTTTTCAAGATTGTCAATAGCTATTTCGTTTTGCAGTGAATCAAGTTCCTGTTGTGCCTTTTCAACCTCGTCGGAGTTGGTTTCTAAATGCCAGCCACTTGCTTCGCTATAGATAACAACCTTTTTCTTTTTTGCATTAGCTAAAGCGTCTTGCTTTTCCTGCAACTCAATGGCTCTATCACGTTCGTCATTTTCCTCTTTGAGTTTATCAATGAGGTCGTCGTAATATGACTCTACATCGTCACGAGAATCCTCAAGACTACTGATTTTTTTTTCAATATAATCAATAGCAGTATCACCAGCGGTCTGATACTTGTCAATGATATCATTTAAAGTATCTTCCTCTTCTTGAAGCGTATCGAGGTATTCCTGTTCTTTGTCTTTCTTATCATTTATCTTATCAATTATTGCTTGTACTTGATTCTTCTCGGCGGTCAGTAAACCGTCTGAAGTAAGATTTGAAAGGCTAACATCTTTCATTTTATAGAGGACTTTGATAAGATTATTTACAGATTTTTGATCGGCATCACTCAAACCTTTAAGTTGAGAAAGTTGCTTAATCAGGTCGTTTGGAGCAATACCCATTGCTTCTTTGATTTTCTTACCGAGTTCTTCAAAGCCGCCATTTGTGTCGTCAAGGTATGGAAGAAATTCCCCATAACTTTTAACGAGCTCCCAGCCACTACTACCAACTTCAAAAGTGCCGTCTTGAATTTCCTTATACGCAGAAGCAAGCGCGGCAATTTTGCTTTGAACGTTGTCAACATCCTCGGAGTAGTCGGCAAGGCTAAATGTGGTTTTTGTATTTAAGAGATCGAGAACATCTTGCCATGAATTTATTTTGTCAAGACTGGTATCCATTAAAGTGTCAATGTTATCTGGGGTAAGATTTTTAAGCAAGCTCTCAATAATTGCTTGACCGTTTTGGTTGCCAGCCAACGATGGGATACGATCCACAACACGGGTGGCAATATTCTTAATCTTGTTTGTAAGCTCGTCCTCTATTTCGTCGTCGTTTGTCTTAAATGAGAAACCAAGCATAACTTTGATATCATCGATTGAAAGACCTTGTTTTTTTGCAAAGTCGGAATTAGCAATATTTTTTAGTGCAGTTTCCATTTGCTTTTCATATTCTGAAACGGTTTGTGTTGTATCCAAATTTGTTAGTATATCTAAAGAAACAGAAAGCGGTACTCCATGATTATCTACTCCATTTTTTAAATTAGCATAGAACGAATTGATCTTTTGTACTTCGTCAGCATATTGCTCATCAAAGTCTTTGGTGTTACTTTCTACATCTAATTCAAAGTTTGATACTAATGAGGAAAGAATGTTCTGCTCGCCACTTGTAAGTTCATCATATCCGTCCAAAGTAGTAAGATATGCCTGCAAATATGTATCATACGTTTTTGTATAACTTTGCATCTCACTGTCAATTTGCTTGTAGAGGTTGACATTATCTGTGTTGTTTAATGCTTTTTGCAATTGGTCGTAAGAATCTGACAACTCTTTTTGATACTGTTCAAGTGATTTTGACAAGCTTTCATTATCAGTTTTGTAGCTAAGTAGTTTTTGTACAAGGTTATGAATTTCATCTTGATTTTCATAGTAGGCTTTGAATTTATATTTGCTATTATTGTATTGTTGTATGACACCTTTGATTTTTGTATAATCCGCATAACTTTTTCCGTTGTCAGGAAAATCATATATATACCCGTCAAGATTATCAACTGAACTCGATAAGTTTGCTGAAAGTGAATCAAAACTGTTTGCTAATTTATTCATTTCTTTTCTTGTATCAGAAATCTTAGCATCTAATCCGTCAGATACAGCCTCTATGTTATCTTCTGATAACATTTTTAGTGTATCTAATTTTCGCTGTTCTTTCAGCAAGTTGATAGTATCTCTTATGGCATTATTTTTGTTTATGATAGCATTGCCTTCGTCGTCGTATCCTTTTATTAGACTAGGATTGATTTTTGCGATATCGTTTGACAGGTCTTTGTAACGATCATATTCGTCATTGGTTAATGAGAGATTGTTGCCAAAATTATCAACACCTTTAGCAAGTTTGTTAAATTCTTTTTCATACCCAGATACTTGTGACAAACTGTCGTTGTAGCTACTTAATGAATTGTTTAATTCTTCACTAAGTTCGTCAGCTTTTTCTTTTGCACGTTCGGCTTTATTGACAAAATAATCAATGGCAACCCCAATACCAGTAACGATTAATGTTGGTAAGGCTTTGAGAGCCATAGAACCTATGTCTTTAAAAATAAGTGAGGCAATACCACCCTTGGTATTCATTTTATCAAATTGACTCGTCAGTTCTTTTCCGTAACGAGTGAAACCTTCTACACTCATAGAGGCTTCATCTACTTCACGCACATAACCCTTTAAAATTGTTTTCCCACTATTGACGGGATTATTGAAATAATCTTTAACACTCATGCCGCCAACTTTGACTTTATCAATAAAATCGTTTAATTGCTGCTCGGCTTCTTCTGTTGTAAACAGCGACAATTGTGATTTTAACCCAGAAAGATTATCCTTAATATCACTTGGAATAGACTTTATTTTTTTGAGTATCGGTGTAAATCTATTGACAAGTGGTAAAATTTGCGATATAATCTTAATATAAAAAAACAGATAGGGGAGCAATACTTATGAAGAACGCAAAGTCACGAAAGATAAAAATAATTTTAATATTAATGACTGGACTGATAGCTTTCTTGGTTGTTACATTTTTGATTTTCAAGGACAACTTAGCAAATCTATTTCTTAATAAAAACGAACTATATATTAGAGAACAGATTGAAACAGTAAGCGACATTACCTCACATCATATATCCGTCAAAGATATTCGTATGTATCACACAACGGACGCAGACAAATTAACAGATGAGCAAGTTGCCACAGCTACAAACGTTTTGTATTTAATTACAAATGATGATTTACAAATTCATATAGACGATTCAACACATTGTTATGAATATTTTACTGATAACGGGTTTGGCTCACCTCAAAATGATCATAGATATTACGCAATGTCTGAAGTTTATTACTTTAGTGGTACACGTTCGTTGTTCGATAAATATAATCTTACAAATACGGCTAACGCAGACTATGAGATTCATACATTTGAAACCGATAAAACTGATTCTCTCGAGAGGAGCAGAGATATCTACTTACAAATGGATTATAAAGAAATAACAGATTTCTCCCTTTGGAAAATTAAGTTGTTTTCCTAGTCGGGTATAATTAACCTGTGAATCTTTATGAAGTTTTTTTTGGGGGGTATAGATATGAAAACGAAATTATTAAAGCACAAAAAGGTTATAATTGTTGTCGGTATTATCATTGTAATTTTTGTACTGTTTAACATTTTTAAACCACAAATAGCTAAAGTTGTATTAAATGACGACGAACAACATATACTTGCTCTTGTTCAAAAAGTTGAAAGTTGTGCCAAGGGTAGCTCAATTGGTGATGATTTCAGTGCATATAAGAAAATAGACCCTTACGAAAATAATAAGTTTATATGTTATTCAGCAGTATATGAGATTGATGACGGTCTTATGGTCAGCTGTTCCTTAAATCATATAAGTTCGGAGAAATTATCAGAGGCTCAGGGACGTATTGTTTGTATTTTCCATGGCACTCATAAGATGTTAAAGAAATATGATTTATTGAAATATAAGATTGTTGAGTTAAATGAAACTGAGTTAGATAAAACGCAGGAATGGTCGAGAAACAGTTATAACAAGCGTGTCGACACTTCTGCAAGTGCCTATGAATATAAAAAAGAAGTAGTTGATAGAGACCTTAAAAGTTTCAACGATTTATTTATCAAAGACGATTACGAAGAGCTTGATATATCACTTTGGAAAATAAAACTCTTTGCATAATAAAAACTCCGAGTTTCCTCGGAGCTTTTTTTTGTTATGCCGATAATTTAATCTTTATCATTTTCGTGCTTAATATTACTATAAGTTCTTTCTCTTTGTGGTTTCAATGTAGTTGGAAAAGTATAACCAACTATATACCCCTCTTTGTCAAAGATATAGTTTTCTAAATCGAAGTATGAACCACCGAATGACATCCAAGCATAACCCTCCTTGTTTAGCTGACGGCGAGCCTCTTCCTCTTTGTTCACAAGTTTATAGTCGTCAGGAAATGGAGTGCCGTCGTAGAATGTTTTACTATGATGACACCAATCCAACAGCTCAAGTTGCCTGTCAAGGTTATAAGGCTTAGTTGGTTTCGGCGGAAGTTTTCTGGCAAGCTCGGCTTTTTCATGGGCTTTCATGATGCCGTAAACTATCCAGCAACCTATAAGCATGAATAAATTAAACATGTCGTAGCACCTCCATTAATATGTATATAATAGCATTATCTTCTACGAAGATTATACCATATATTCCTGCGAATGTCAACAGAAATTGACATATTAATTCAATGCTTTTGTATTAAAAGACGAAGGATATAAACGATTAAACGATATATCCATTTGGAAAATAAAACTCTTTCTATAACAAAAGCTCCGAGGAAACTCGGAGCTTTTTCAGTCATGATGAAATTTAGTTTTTATTTTGTTTAATATTGACTTTATTGGGTTGTGTTTAGACTGTGATTCTTCAGATTTCTTTTTATCTTTTGGTTGTGGATGTGATAACATGATTTCGGGGTATTTAGACGTATCAATAACAATAGTGTCGGCAGTGTTAAGAGACATATCGAATATTATATCGCCCCGTGTATTTTTTATAATATATTCCGATAGCTGTATGAGTGGTCTTTTATTAAATGTTTCAGCTCTAGCAAATCTTCCATTTATAACTCGATCGAACTCTTTATCATAAACGGTTATATATGTTCGCTCTTTTGAATGTGTTATATCAATCCAAAAATCTTTAATCGGCGTTTGTTGTATTTTTAATTTAGCAAGTATTTTGCTAAATAGTTTACTATATATAAATTTAGCAAGAAAATATGCTATTATTACTGTAGACAAAACCATTCCTATTATGTCAATATAAGTGTTAATACTAATTGGAAAAGCCGAGTAGATATTTTGGAGAATAAAACCATATATGAGAGATTCGGTAAGTATACGTTGACTATCATTTGGGCTTTCTTCTATATAAACAAATCTAAAGACTTTAATAAAAACAAAGCCCAAGACTAGATAAATAA
>OHHD01000090.1_pt1 | contig 27138 bp, 16 predicted proteins | sample 1567941 | NCBI WGS metagenome assembly OHHD01 (sample SAMEA3879514, study PRJEB24766) | human gut metagenome | biome: human-associated habitat; feature: feces | place: USA | collected 1985/1987 | reverse complement strand
AGATAAAAGATAACATGTTTTTTGTCTTTTTTATAGTGAAAAAAACTTTTTTTAGAATTGTTAGTGAAAAATTTGACTTTTATTTTTTGGTGTGATATAATAAAATTTTCACCCAAAGTGGAAATTTAGTGAAAAATGGTCAATTTATCACATTTTTTCTGAAAATAATAAAAAAATCGGTTTTTGTTCGTATATGCGTTTGACGGCAAGAAAATTTTGTGGTATAATATTACTTGGATGAGGAAATAAAAAGCAGACCTGCTTTCAGATATTAAAGGAAAGGAGGTAATTGCCAAGTGGATGTACCAATTTTAGCACTGACCATTTTGCTTGTTTGGGTTTTGGGCAACATTATAAAAGAGCAAAAAAAATAACCGTGCTAGCCTGTCAAACTAAACGGTTATTTTAAATAATCACAGACAACCAACTTAGTAAGTTGCGTTGCCTCATCTATGTTTAATATAGCACAATTTGAGTTGATTGTCAACATTGTTAAGACTTCTCAGGGCGTTTATGCTCTGGGAGGTCTTTTTATTTATGTTATGTACAATGTGAAAAATTATGAATGTGTCACGGTGACACATTCACATGTTTCATGTAATCTTCAATAGTGTTAGCAACGTTAAGCTTCTCCTGAAATGTTAAGTGAGTGTAGATATCGCTCGTCACTGCCAAACTGCTGTGTCCAAGCCATGCAGATACGGCTTTCATGGGAACGCCATGTTGAACGAGCAGGGAAGCGCAAGTGTGGCGAAGATCGTGAAAGCGGCATCTGAGGTGCATTTCGTTCATTAGTCTGATGTAACGGACAGAAAGCTCATCAGGCTGTATAAGAATGCCCTTGCTATCAACGCATATGTATTGTAAATATTGCCGTGAATAGCTGCTCCTGTTAGCTGCATAAGACAAGCACTGCTTGTGTTTGAGCCATTTCAAGTAGCTGTATACACTGTCAGGCAGCGGAAGTGTGCGGCGGCTTGACCTTGTTTTAGGCACGTCTGAAAATATAAGCGTAGTTTTATGGTTTTTGACGCATTTGACCACAGTATGTTGAATGCACATAGTGCGCTGCTCAAAATTGATATCCGACCAACGCAGCCCCAAAACTTCACTGCGCCTAAGCCCCATTGTTCCTGCTATAAACACAGGTGTGTAAATTGCAGTGTGTTTTATTTTGCTGAGAACAAGATCAAATTGCTCTGTGTTGAGAAAGTTACCACAGAACTTGTCGCAGGAGGGAAGTTCTGCAAGAAGTGCGGCATTTTGGTCTGTCAATCCGTTCTTTACGGCAAATTTCAGCGCCATCTTGATGTTTGAATGATGTTTCCTGATGGTTGAGCCTGATAAGCCTGATTGAAGCTTTGTGAAATAATATTCTTCAAGCACTGCTGGCGTGAGCTGAGAAAGCATTGTACCCTTGCTGCGAAAATACGGCACAATGTGGCGATTGACCTGGGTGCAGTAAGCTTCATATGTGTTGGCTTTTACAGACATTTTTTTGTTGTGCAGCCACGTTTCAAGCAGATCGGCGAACGGAGTGTCACTAGCTTTTTTAGCCGACAACTTGTCTTTAAGCTGTTGGTTTTCTCCTGCAAGCTGTATCACAAGTTTTTCAAGTTTTGTTTTTTCGTCAATTAGTTCTTCGATAGTCATAATGATCCCCTTTTTTGATATAATAAATTAATTATATTACAAAAACAGGCATTTTGACAGTTTGAATTGATATCTGTCTGAAAGAAAAAAGCGAATTTCACATAAAAAAACAAATACTCATCAATAACTTTGATAATAACTAAGTATATAAACCAAAATCAATTATTTGATTTCAGACAGATAATCAAGAATGGGTCAGTTATAGACAGTTCATTTTACCCACTACCCCTTTTTAAGAAAAAAATCTCCGAAAGCCGTATTTTTTTCTTAAAACCTATTGACAAACCCGATTTTTTGTTATACAATGAACTTGTGTTTTTAATGGGTGTGTTCATTGTAAAGCAATGAATGCTCTGCCTCCTGCTCGAGCGGCGGGAGGCTTTTTTTATTCTGCTGTGATGAACATATATGCAGACAGTATATGTGTTGTCTGTAAAATCACCTACACGAGTTCTGATTTTCTTCTTACGAATGAATTTGCCTTTTACAAGCTTTTCTATCGTCCTGAGAACGTCCTGACGGCTCATGCCAAGAAGTTTAGATAGATCATTATAGCTTTGGAAAAAACTCTTGTGCGAGCTGTCAGCCAGCTTACAGCACATTGCATAAACTCTGAATTCATTTCCATTCAGTCTGCTTATGAGCTTTTTATCCATGGTGAAATATTTAGAAGCTGTAGATACGGCTTCAATAGTGTATGTATATGTGCCAAGCTTTCCAGGAGCATTTGTCTGGCGCTTCTGTGACTTGATAAATCCACTCTTGAGCAGTGAGCTTGCCGCACGCTTAACAGTGGATACTGAAAAGCCGCATAGTGATACAAGAGTTGTCTGCTTGACTGTGATCTCATAGCCAAGCAGATTTCTTTTTGTATTCTTGTGGATAAGACTATAGAATACACAGGCAAGCTTCAAGTCTGATGCCTGTGTAAAACGTGTAACAAAGCTGTTAGGTATTCGCATTTTTCAATTCCTCATTATTAATGTATTGTTCCAGTGCCGCCCATTCATCGGCAACAAAATTGCTGCGTATATCAGGACGTTTCTGTATTTTTTTTATGTAGCCCCTTGCAGCGGCATAGTTTTTCTTTTCAAGCAGGCTGCTAAGCTCATCGCCTGCAAGCCCATTGACCTTATAGAGCAGTGCGGATATATCTACATATGGGAGTTCGTTTTGAGGAGCAGGGAAGTCATCGGGGAGATAAAGCTCGTCTGTGCTTTCATCAAAGCCGTCCTCGTCATCCTGAAAGCCATTGTCAGAATAAGCCTGGGCAAATATTTTTCGTGCTTCATTATCACGAAATTCTTTTAGCTGTTGGATATGCTGCTGATACTCTATGACCTGGCGCTGCGCCTGACTTGCCTGTTTTTCAAGATCCAATGCAGCCTTATACACAAGCTCAGAAACTGCTCCGCCTGCAGCCTTTATTTTCTCAATATCATTAAGCTGCATATAGTATTTGTTCATAGCACTTTCTGCATTATTTTTCAGCTTATCAAGTCTATACTGATTGCCTATAACGCCCAAACTGTCCCAAAGCTCATCATATGGGTAAAGCACAGCAGAGAGGTCTATGTTATGGTTTCTTATAGGCAGATTTTCTACAGGTATTCTTGGCGGCTTATTCTCGATAAGGTGATAAGGCGTGATATTAGTTCGTATTGGCTCACAGCGCATTTTCTTCACTATGGCAGTGCCGAACGGCAACTTTGAGAGCTGTGTTGTATCGAGCAGAGCCTTGCGGTCAACGTGTTCACCTTGGTGATCAATAAAGCCGTATAGGCTGCCGCTGAATGTAAGATAGTTTACGGTCTCGTTTCCTATCATTTCAGAAAACGCCTTGTTAGTGTTTCCGTTAAGAGAAAGTATGTATATCTGAATATTGCAAGCACCCTTTATGCCGTCCTCTTCTTTATCATACTTTTTGAGCTGACCATAGTCCTGCAGAAAAAGATTGAACAGAATATTAGCTCCTGGAGAAGCGTTCATTTTGCTGCTGAGGTCAGGAAGCTTTGTCATTTGACCAAACTCATCGTAGATATACTCTATTTTTCGTGGCAATTTGCCGCCCTGGTATTTTCTTGCCTGCTTTGCAAGGTACATAAAGGATTGGTCTGCAAACATTGAAGCTATTACATAACGTGATTTTTCCTCATACGGCACAAGCATATATATTATGCAAGGCTGATCTTCATTGATAAGGTCAGCAAAGTTTATTTCATTTTTAGATGTCAGCTTTTGAACACCCATATCCGTCATGAATATCTCAAGGTCTGCAGAGAGGACAGTGTATATTGATGAACGTGTGTCGCCCTGGGAGAACTTTGACGTTGAATAGGATGTTCTTGCAAGACAGCCCACAGGCAGCGCATTGAACAGCTCATCGAGAGCATTGACCATTTTCTTATTGCCGCTTTCGTCCTCGATCACAGTATTGTATACGCCAAATTCAGTAAAGAATGTTGTTATGCTGTACATATTAACGTTTGACATATCACCTTTTTCATAGCCTTTATCAAGAAAATAGTATATCAGGGCGCTTAAAAGTGACCTTGCAGAGTCTGTCCATATTGCTTCACTTTGTACATCGTCTGTAAGACAGTGGGCAAACGAGCTGACAAGCTTAGAGGTTTGTGAAAGATCGTTGCTTCCGCTCCGTTTTGCAGCGAGATATTCGTCAATGATAAGTTGTAGAGGATTCCAACAATCAGATCGGTCCGTATCGATAAGATTAAGAGTGACTATCTTATATCCGTTATTTGCAAAATCTTCATATGTCAGTTCAAGCAACTCGCCTTTCATATCGTTTATGATAAGCGAGGGCTTATTTTTTGAGTTAGCCATAAGCCGCATACTTGGCAGCACATAGCATTCGCCTTTACCTGAACGAGGAGCGCCTACTATCATTGTGTTGTATGTACCAGTTTCAACATAGTACATACCATTGCTTTCACCAATGAGCATACCTGCTTGTTCCGCTGACTTTATATTATCCATAGGGACTGCCTGAAAGTGTTCAAGAAGCTCATTATCTTCCATGAATTTATTATCACCCTTGATGTCCTTGCTGTCATTCTTCATACGCCACAGAGTATGGAGCTTTACTGTTATACACAATCCTACTACCATTGCCAGGATAATCTCAAAAATGAACATCATAAATCCTGACGGAACAATGATGTTCCACGGCATAAAGTGAGTGCTTGTGTATTCACCAGAGCGTCCGTTAAGGCTTACCCTGCGCATACTTTTAAAGATGTAAATAAAAATGCTGTTAAAGATCACGTATAGTATCGATGTAGCTATTGCAAATTGTTTTATTCTGACATTTCGGCGGTCTTTGTCTTTTTCAATAGGTGTTTTATTCACCGCATTTAAAATACGCATAGCAAGATCATAGATCCAGCCAAATACAAAAAGAATTTTTGCGATGATAAGATTTTTTATGCGCTTAAGTTTTTCAAGATCCATATTAGTTCCCCTTTATATGCTATGATATTGTTCTTTTGCTTTCGCCATTTCCTGCTCAATCTCAAATTCTCTCATAAGACGTGCGGTTTTTGCTTCTTCAGATTTAATGACGTTGCGCAGCATACTTGATGATTTATGAAGAAGTGTCCTCTGCGCCTGCATACAGCCTGCAAGTCTGAACTCAAATGGTATATCCGCTTTTTTACCGCTTATTATCTTTTTAGCAATGTCATTGCCTGAGCGTGCTGACTTTCTCAGCCATTGATATGCTGCTTTCTTTTGACCGTCACGAAGCAGCATTAAACCATAAGCGAGCTGTCCACTGTTGTTGCCGTTTAAAGCGCTCTGACGGAAGCACTTTTCAGCCATTTCGTTTTTATTTTCAGACAGATACACTTTTCCAAGAATATACTGTGCATTTGGATCGTTGTATTCAAACGCAGAACGCTTAAGGTATTCTTTAGCTTTTGTATTATTGAATGAGCTATAGTATTTGCCTAGAGTGTATATCGCAGGCTCAAAGTCCTTATCGGCGGCTGATGAAAGGTAGCGTATTCCTTTTGAAACTTCTGCTGATTTTCTGCTATCAAGAAGAATTTTCCCTGCAGCATACATTCCAGGTATGCTATCTTTGTCAGCGGCATTCGTGAAATACTGCAATGCTTTTCGTCTGTTATTTTCAGACAAATACAGCTTGCCGAGGCGATAAGCTGCTATACCCATAGTATCGTCTTTGTGATCGGCAGCTTGAAGAAGGTATTTCTCAGCCTGGGTATTATCGTTAAATTGCTCCTGATAGAGTTTCCCGAGAGTGTATGCTGCATAGTAATTATCTTTTGCTGCTGAACGTTCTAAGTATGATGTCGCCTTGTCATATCTCTCTTGTGAAAGATACAGCTTGCCAAGACTATATTCACACAATCCTGCTTTATCCTGTGTGTTTTCAGCACCATTTATAAGAACTTTTTCAGCCTTTTGAAGATCTTTTTTGCTGTCGCTCTGATAGAGCTTACCGAGCATATATTGTGCTTTATAGTTATTGGAGTCCGCCGAGAGCAGCAGATATTTTTCAGCACATTCAAGGTCTATATCCGTTCCTTTGCCATTCAGATACATCATACCTATCTTGTAGCTGATATTATCGTCATGGTTTTTAGTGAATACTTTCTCTAAACCTGTTAAAGCTTCAGCGTAAAAATTATGCGCACTTGATAGGTCTTTTTCTACTCCTTGACCCAGTTCATAAGCTTGTCCTACGGCATAACTTGCGAAGGGCATTCCGCCTTTGCTGCTTAGTGAGCGCATATAATAGTCAAATGCTTTGGCATAGTCTGTTTCAACACCAGAGCCGTATTTGTATATGTTTCCGAGAGCAAAATAAGCATATTTATTTTCAGACAGCTTATAATGCTCTATGGCTGAGTTATAGTCCTGAGTAACGCCAAGACCATATTCATACATTTTACCTATGCGATAGTTGAGATAGGACTTTGTCCAATTATCACGTTTGTCATCACTCATGCTTACTATGGACAGCAGCTTGTGAAAATCTTCAAAGGCTTTGCTGTAATATTGCTGACTTAGTGTATCGCCGTCATTGGATTTTAGCATTTGGCTGTCATAAAGCTTGCCTATGTCATATGTTGCGAGAATATTTCCGCTTTTGCTTTCTATTGAGAGTATTTCAAAAGCTTTTTCGGGGTCTTTCTTTATGACTGCTGATTTGTTCTGTTCATTTCCGTACATATAGTCGAGGGCAAGCTTATAGTTCTTGCTCCAATCTATGCGTAGACGTTCCACTGCCTGATGGCTTTTATCATTTTCAGACAGATACGCTTCAGGCTCTTGCGGAAAAATATCCGTGCTGTAGTCAGGAGCATTTGGTTCATACAACTCATCATAATTTCTTGAAGATAGGTACATTTCCAAATCATCAGGGATATCAGAGTTTTCTAAAGAGTCATAAGGCATAGCATCCTCTAAATCATCGTTTTTATTTTCAGACAGATACACTTTTGATTTCTGCGAGGAAATACCGTTGTTGTAGTCAGACTCATTTTTCTCAGAAAAGCCTTCGCTTTCTTTTTCAGACAGATACGTTTTCGTTTTTGGAAAGTAAGAAGTATTATCAAGATCTATATGGGAATGCATATCCTCAGGTGGTTCAAAATTGACATTCTTTGTGTTGTAGTATTCACGGCAGATAGAAAGAAATGAGTTTCCTACTCTGGAGTAAAAACCTGACGGATCGTGAAGCTGATGTTCTTTATACTCAGCCCACCTTGAATTTTGTCCGTATCTGTTTCGGAACATTGCTTGTGTGCTGTCGAGCTTATGAAGATATGTGTCAAACATTATTTGCAAAGTTTGATTTTCTGATATGACAGATCTGATACAACTGTCTATCTCGTTTTTTGTCACATCATTTTGTTTTGCATACCACCACTGCTTGCCGCTGTTTTTTAGGTCATCAGGAAGCTTGTCGATAAGTGCGTTTATTTTTTGAATACTGCCTGCAAACTCGGACTTGATATGAGGTGCAAGCACGTTTCTTTGAAATTCAGTAAGGTTAGCAGCGGCGGCACTTTTGTCAATGAAGTGCGTCATTTCAGTTTTCAAAGCGTTGAAAGCTTTCTGCTCGATATCGTCTTGACCTTTGTTTTTGTATGTAATGCGCCTATCTTCAAGTCGGTGATATTCAAGAAGCTGATAATGGATATGTACATTACCTGTATTGACGTGAATGCTGCCGACCCAGTAGCAGTTACTTGCATCCAGCTTTTCTGATTTGTCTATCATTTTGTTAATGCCTTTTCGTGCGGCTTCAATAAGTGCCTGGCGGTTGAGCTGATTGCCGACTATGAAATTATTCTGCCGCAGATATGCGTTATCAAATGAGATAACTCCTGCATATTTCGGACAGCCCTCAGAGCGGCTGACAGCTTCAAGCTGACGTATCTTGTCTATATCGGCAGGAGTCAGACTATCTTGTGTGCTTGTGAAAGCACCTAATGAGCGTTCAGCTTTTATGTTTTGAGCCTGACTTTTCTCGTTTGGCACAAATTCTGAATATACATACTCCATTTCGTTGGCGTGTTTGTTCGGCTCAAAAGCTTCAGGGCGGAGCATATAGTCCAGAAAATCGAATATCTTGTTGCCACCGTCACCGCTTATTCGCCACTTGTATACGAATTTGCATTTGTGAAATATTCCTGGTGTCATTATTAGTCACTCTGTTCGTCTTGCAGGGAGTCTGCACCCTTATCAACTGAGCGCTGATGTACGATGCTCTTGTAGTTGTCATTTGATCGTGACATGACGTCATGCGGTTCGCTGTCACTCAGACGCTTGTCAGCTGAGTGGAATTCCTGCACTTCGTAGAAGTGCAGAAGCGTATTAATTCCGTCACGTTCCTGATATATCATGCTGTTATTTTCTTTTGCAATCGTCAGCAGCTTCTCAATGTTATCTTGAATGTTTTTCAAACATTCATCGTTTGGTGTTTGTTTGATGTTATTGTAGGCACTGTCTATAAGAAACGCAAGACAATTGCTGTATGTTTTAATTCCGTTCAGCTCCATTATCTTTAAAAACCTTTGATAATGTAGTTCTGAAAAAGACAGCAGCTTATTGATAGGTTTGCTTTTCATTTTTTCATCCAACCTTTCCGTGTAGTTTGATTTTATTTTGTGATATCTAAGTTAGAGGTGTGGGTCAAGAGCATAAAGGCGTGACCCCCACGCCTTTTGGAAAGCTCGGTAGAACCGAGCTTTCAGATGGGGTACATTGACCCCCATCGGGTCTTTTCCTATATACGATTTATATACGATTTTTTGTATATATTTGTAATTTATATATTTTATATATATTGCAAATCAAAATTTATATATGATTTATATACGAAAACTTCCTCTATTTACCTCTTTATATATGAATTATATAATTTTCGCGCTGTAATAATCTGTATATATTTCTGTTGTGTAAACAAAATGGGCTTGTTTATGAACTTTCTTTGTCCGAAATTTCAAGTATCCTGAGAATTTCTTCATTTGTAATTGAGTTTTCTTCAGGATTTGTTATCGTTTCTGTAAGCAGATTTTCGATTTTTTCTGTTGTATTTATCATTTTTTGCGCTGCAATATACACATTATTTATAGTGGAATTTGCACCCTCTGAAAGGCGGTCAAGCTCCTGATTTACTAACGCACGAACGATAGGCGGAAGAATATTTACGACAAAATCATCACGGCTTTTTACATAGTCGGATATAATTTTGTTGTAAAGAGTGTTCTGAGAAATGCCTTCATCTTTTGCAATTTTGTCAATTTCATATGCCACTTGTGTGGGAACATTGCGAATTTTAATATCCATTTTCAATTACTCTCCTTATATACTTCATTGTAGAAATCAGCTTCATTACCATATTTTTTTGCTATCTCTTTGCTGTTGCCCTTGAACACGTTAGGGAGAATTTGCGGTATGGTGTAAAGGAAAAAGCCTTGCTCAGGTGTCCACTTATTTAATTCAAAGTAATATGGTTTACGTCCTTCTTCTTTTATATATACAGCAGTGAAATTCTTGTCTGCAAACCTGATCTCTTCAATGCTGTTATATTGGAAGTGGAAATCCTCTTTTTTATCTTTATAGTAAGCAAGCTGCAGTTCATGTTCTGTTGCCTTTATATAAAGAAAATGCCTTGGATATTTCACAAACATCTTTCCTGTTATCATTGCGATAAACACAAAAAGTGCTGTCAGAAAATAAAAAAGCAGTGCTGCTTTTGCAAAAAGTGCAGATAAAAAATACATTACCAATGCACAAAAAACTGCAATTATTACAGTATATTTTATCTTGTTAGCTCTCGCTTTTTGAACTTGAAACTCATCATCAAAAGACCTGTTTTCATCATTGACGGGATACTCAAAAAGTATGTTTTCCATAGCGCTTTACCTCACTTGTTCTGTGACGAGATGGTTATATCACTGCTGCATATTTTCACGTTATTATCTTTAACAGTCCTCAGTTCTCCCTTAACTACTATCACGCTGCCTTTGCGCAAATGATTTCTTGTAAAGGAAATTGTGCTTTCCTCATTAACGTATACAGTGAAAACATCGTTAAAGCTCTGCTCGCCTTTTTTAGCCTTTCTAGGCACTGCAATAAGAAATTCGATAGCATAGGCACTTAGGTTTTTTATATCAGAAACGATAAAACCTATTACTCTTACTTTGTTTGAAGAATTATTAAAAGTCATTCTGATTACCTCTTTTCATTATTGGCTAACTGTTATCATACAGCTTGCCTTTAAGCCCTTATCTTCTGTTGTTGCGGTTATGATAGCTTTGCCTTTTGATACGGCTGTTACATTGCCGTTGCTGTCAACTGTTGCAATATCATGACGGTTACTCTCCCATTTTACGTTCTTATTAATGGCATTGTCAGGCTCGATCTCTGCACGAAGCTGAGTGCGTCCTCCCACTTTAAGCTGAACGTCATTATACTCAAAATCTGTAGCAAGCTTTATAGAATAGACTCTAGGCTGCGTTGTTGTAGTTGTTACCTGCTCTGGCGGTTGTGTAGACGGCGCAAGTGTTTGAGCAGGCTCATTATGTGTTGCGCCAGTAGTCTGTTCTGGGGCATATGCAGGCTCATCATAACGTCTTGTCTCCTGCGGTCTTGTGTTGTTTTCTGCTGTTGCAGCTTGATGTTTGGTTGAAGTAGTTGTGCTTGTTTGTGACTCTTCTGCCGCCTTCTCGCTGACGTTATGTGTTGTTTGTGATGTAGCCTTTGTAGTCACAGCGACAGCTTGTGCTGTTGTGGATATTGGACTTTTTGTGCTTGAAATACTGCTTGCTGTACTCGTTTGTATACGGCTTTCAGTATTACCTGGGATGATTTTTATTGCACTTTTCTGCATATCTTTTCGGTCAATAGTTATCGTTCTAATGTACCCTTTCCCTTTCTCAGTGTGTGCAGGTATCTTCTCTCCAAATTCATCATATGCGTCTGCATATTTTGTATCTGGCAGAGCAGATCTGACAACAACACGCATTATCTTGAAGTCGGACGGAGGATCTTTCACTGTTATTTTTCTTGAATAGTCATCGTATTTTTCACTCACTGTGAATTTATACTCTGTTAGATCATCATCAAATCTTATCGTCTTAATTTCGGGATATGTTGCCCCAGTATCACTGCCAGAAAGGCGGCATTTTAAAACGAATTCGCAAATATTATCGTGGTAAGAAGCGTCTGTTATCTTTATATTGTAGCAATTAAGAGTTAGCGTCTGATTATAATTATCGCTTTTGCTTTTGTATGTAATTGATTGCATCCATCTGTTCGACGTAAGAAAAAATGCTGCTAACAACACTGTCACAACAGTAAATATTATATATATTTTACTGCTGCTTTTAGGACTTACTACTTTCATCGTGCCGCCTCCGTTCCTGCAGCTTGAAGAAGTTCTTTGATAAGATTATCCACCATTTGAACTATAACTGCATCAATATAATGACTTATGTTTTGCTCCATTCTAAGGTAGGAATATGTTTCTGCAAGGAAGCATTTCCTGAAATAATCAGCGTCCATTTTTCTCAACATGAGTCCATATTCCTGCTTAGAATATTCGTTGTAATAGTGAGAAAAACAGTTGTGGATTATCTCTATTCTGTCCTCTGCATTGCCCATATAGAGGAGCTGTCTTGCGCCAACAATTCTTCTGCAATGCAGCTTGTCCCTGCCTGCTCCTAATGACAAAAGCATTTGACCAGGCTCAAATGCTGTGCTTTCTTTAAGCTCGGTATATGAGAATTGCGGAAAGGCTTGGTGCAATATCTCAATGCTTTCAGGCGATTGTTTAAGCACCAATCGGTATTGAACAAGAGAGAAAATGACTTTTATAGAGCCTGCTGCTGTGATATTTCCGTCAGGGATAAAGTCTAATATTGATTGAGTTGCAAACCATAATCCTGCAAAATATTTTCTTGTGCGGCGAACAAGTTTTTCAATAAACTCTGTTACCTGTGGATATTTCACTGAGATAAATCTGTGAGCTTCGTCAATAAGACACACAACATTTCTTTTATCCCATGGATTGATAAGGTTTTGATTGTAGCCTATGTTTTTGCATATCGTTGACCACATAATAGTGAGAATATTAAAAAGCTGAGCGTTGTATACATTCTCAGCCATTTCACTTATGCTCTTAACATCAAAGATTATCAGGTCATTGTTTTTTACATCAACATTAGTCGCTCCGTCAAACATTCCTGCATATGCACCTTTGCCGCAAAGCTGTTTTATATACACCTGAATGTTGCTGTACGCTTCATATTTTCTTTCTGGCATACCTGTTATGTTGCAAAGCTTTTCGTGAAGCTTGTTGTTTACATCTGTAAAAGACGGAAACTGTTTCGGATCAAGATATGTAACATCTGTTTCAGGGAAAATACCCTTGTCCGACAGACATTCAGTTACAAGATCCATGAAGATTTCCATAGCGTACATATCTATTTCTGGCATATACATTGACATAAATGTGCGTATTCTTGACATTTCAGAAGCAAAATTTTCTCTTGCTTCGTCCTCTGGTGATATCTCATCATCAACTCGTGAGTCTACAACTTTACATATTTGCAGAGGATTTATTCTTGAATTGCTGTTTATCTTTATAGTCTGACCGTCATAGACCTTTGCCATAGGTTGATACTCGCTTTCGATATCGAGTACCATTACTTTATTGCCTATAAGCAGCTGGTCTTCAAGCATGGATTTCAGCGTTACCGACTTACCGCCGCCTTTAAGTCCTATTGCCAAAAGGTCAAAGGAATTACGACTTTTAGTTCGTTTAAAGGTATTGAGAATATTAAGACCGCCTGTTTCCGTGAAGCCAAAGAAAAGCCCTGTATCGTCTATATGTGATTGATAGTAAAACGGAAACTGACGTGACAAGGTATCAAACACTGGGAAAGGTGTTTTTATCGTGTTGCTTTTATCAATAGTGGTTAAAAACTCATGCTGCATTATATTTGTTGGAACATACGCCGCCAAACCGCTGAGTTCAAGCTCGTGGATCAGTTCCTGTGTCCGTTTATTCAGTGAGCTTAGATCGGTATCACTTACAATAAATCTGAGTGTTACATAGTATATCTGCTCATTGCCGTTTTTTATGTTCTGGTATATCATTTCTAGCTTCTGATATTCAGTGCTTGTATCGAGCTTTTCTGTGGCGTCCTGAATTATACCTCCTCGTGACTCTAACTCTCGCAGGGAAGAACTAAGTTCATCTAATACAGTTTCTTTATCAGCCACATTAACGTCCCATACTATCGTATCATTCGATTGTGTAACTATCTGAGCAAGTCTAAGGTCATCTATCTCAGCTGCATAATCGTACACTACCACTGTCTGAGCAAACACATCATTTATCTTGTAATAATTTGGCTTAAATATTATTGTTTCAGGCAGGATAGTTTCATTAAGATCTCCATTTTCGGACAACTGCTGATTTTCTGTATTCAGACAGATAAGCTTATTGAGCGTAACGATTATTTCTTCGGTTGAACACCATGATACATCAACATCTCTCATGTGGTTTATAAACCTCTGAGCGCCAGTATATATTTTCTTCTCGTCATCAGAATAGATAAAAAGATAAGCCATTCGGTCATAATGGCTTACCTCAAAATCTTCAAATATATCATGCTGTTCGTTGAGCAGATATTCTGAATACCTGTTAATGCTTTTCTGCATTTTATACTTTATGTAGGCTTTCTGATTAGCAAGATACGGAGTTTTTGAAGTGAAAACGTATTTGTGATCAGTGCCTATAGATAAAGTTGCCTTGGCAAAATTATTGAAAACTGTATTGCGGTCATAATCGTTAAGATCGAATATATCCATGCCTGATACGGCAAGAACACCCATTTTAAGTGATTTTCCTTTGACCTTAAGCGTCACAATGCCGCTTTCAATGCTTTCAAATGAAAGACGTGACATTATGCTCGATTGGTCTTCGGCAGCTTTCTTATGTGCTTTTCTTTTTGAAAAACCTTTACCATTGACCTTGTTATTCGTGCTTTTCGGCGTCGATGATCTCCTCATCATTGATCTCTCCTCCTTGGTGCTTGTGCAGAGTTTTATTTGTCATTAGGAAACTGAGCCACTCAAGCCATGCTTCAGCAAAGCTTTTGCATGGATCAGAGGGGCTTTTTCCGCTCATTATGAGAAATATCACACTACAGAATATGATAAATGGAATGCCTAGTTTGGGACTTACCATGATATTGGCTAACTGTGATGACACCATTAGTGTTACTATCAATCCGACTATTTTTGTAAGGTTGATATGGCGGAAGATACGCTGTTCCGCTTTTGTCTTTTTAGGTACTACTCCCATATGTTACTTGCCTCCCTTGTCCTTAAATCCATTTCCTTTTGATGTGTCAGGCTTATTGTTATTATTGCTTGCTGCAGCCTTTGGAGCGTCAAAGCCACTGCCATGAGCAGGCTGAGATGTGCCGCTATTATTGCTGTTATTGTTGCTGTTTCCACTGTTGTTATCGGCTCTTGCGTCAGTTCCATTTGTGCCGTCTTTGCCTGCTGCGCCTTGCGCACCTCTGTCGCCTTTAGCTCCATTCATGCCGTTAGCGCCATTTAAGCCGTCTTTTCCGTCAGCACCCTTTGAAACACTGCCTGCGCCGCCTGATGAAAAGCCCTCTCCTACAGACTCTTTTACGTTATTGGCAATGTTGTCTTTTGCATTTGAGAATGTATCTTTTATTGAGCCTGGATTTGTTGCTGTATAAGCTGCCTTTGCGCCTGCATTAGTATGACCGAAAGCCCCGCCGACAGCGCCTGTTACAGTTCCAACAGCCGCTCCGCCTATAGCTTTTCCTATCTTTCCAGGGGTAGTATCACCGCCGTGTATACCGCCATATACGCCGCCTGCAAAGCCTTTTACTGCTCCTGCTGCGCTGCTTGCGGTATGCTTTGCTATATTACTTGCACCATGTACAACGCTGCTTCCTGCACGAGCAAGTCCCATTGTGGCATAACTGCCCATTTGCATTGATTGGTTGATAGCCATCATTGTGGCTGCGCCAGACTTAACACCTGCGTCAATGCCGAACAGCTTAGTCAGTATTTCAGGTCCGTCTATAACAAATTTTGCTCCTGCGATTATGACTATAAGCATTACGGCAAAATTATCTCCATAATCAGAAGATTTTACGCCCCATATAACGGAAATATATATCCTTATGAGAATGACAACTATCATAAGAACAATATTTGAGAGAAGCATATTTTGTATAGCCTTTTTGGCACGTCCTGAGCCATTAAGATCAGTAGCTATTATAAAAGGTGTTATTAGCTGTGAGAACACTATTTCAAAAAGGGTAGTTGTTATTTTTATTCCGCTGAAAATAAGACAAATAGCTACTGCTATCATTAGTACGAATGTTGACCAGAAGTCTATGTGATAATAGTACAAGCTGTCATATGTGTATCCGCTAGTAATATTTCTTCTTATAACTTGTTCTAAAGAATTAAGATTGTCATATTCTTCTTCATCAAAGAGTGGAAAAGCTTGATATGTTGCATTAACAGGCTCTGCTTCTTTAGCAGTCCTTGTGTTTGCAGCTATATTAAGATTTCTTATGACATCATTTTTTATGATATCAAGCGCTTCTTCAACAGTGTGTGCGTTTGCTCCAACTTCCTGCGTTTTGCCTGCGGCAGCTACAGCAGGGTGGTTTGCTATAAGGTCACGAAGATATGTATTATAGTTAATGACATTTGTTATCCTGCTGCCGTCTGGATAATGCAGATCTCCAAGTGTAGCACCATAAGGACAAGCGTCCCCAATAGAAGCTGATAAAAATGTTTCATAATCTTTTTCAGACAGAACGCTTCCGTATATTGAGCCTGATGTGCTGTATACAGAACAGTAAACTTGCATATTTGCGCCATAATCAGCGCTAAGTATAAGTTCGCCGTTTGCATTTTTTAGAATATTATATTCATCTTCAAGACCGAGCAGGGACATCATGTTTTCTGTTGTCAGGTCATTAAATTTTTTCTGGGCAGGGTATACATCATTTACATCAGTGATATAATAGGTAGTCCATGGTTTATCATCATCAGGCGCAATACCACCAGTTATCTCGATATCTTTTATATTTCCAGAACTTCCTACAGTGTCAAGGTAATTCATTTTTTTCTTCAGGTCAACGCTGTTCTCGACGTCATATATTCCTGAAGCTAAAAGATCTTTTCCGAGTGTTCCTATAGCAACTGTTCCGTCACTGTTTACACTTGCTTGCTCAGATTGATCGTTTATCTTAATGTTTTGAGCTACATCAACACCTTTGCTGCGGAGAGAGTTGCAGGAAGATATAAATGTAGGAAATGCCACAAGAAGTATAGATGAAACGAGTATGCTCATAAGAAAGTCAGATACACGGATCTTATTGTGGTAAACTACTAATGCACAAGCTCCTAAAACGAGCGCAAGGCTCATTACTGCTATTATGACAGTTCCCATTTTACCAAAGCTGAATTCATCTGACAGATAATCAAAAAAGTTGAGCTTGAGCAGGGCGCTGATAGCTTTATCAAAAAAGTCAATTACATCTGCAAGAAAACTCAGAATGTTAAATTCGATATTCCGTAACAGATCACGAAACTGATTTCGGACAGTTACCATTTTTAGAATACTTGAAGAACAGCCAGTATATCCTGATCGTTCGGCTGCCCATACCTCCAAGCTTCCAAAGCCACTTGTTACTATGGCAGCTATAAATATGAGTTGATACCACACCTTTTTTGTTTTCATGTACTTCAAAATTATGCTCCTTTCGTGTGCTTTTTGTTTGTGTATGCTCGTAGAAACACTATAGATAAGCGTTTTTACGGACACACACAAATGTGTGTCCTTTTGATTTAACCCACGCCCATACTCTGCAAGAATTGGTCTGCGAAAACAAGCAAAATAATGGCAAAAACTAAAGCGATGAGCCACGTTTTTACATTAGCGACACCTTGTTTGCCGCTTGTGCTGAGGCATATAACTACGCCTACAACACACAAACCAATAAGTGACTCTGCAACAATGGACAAACCATCCTTATTTTTTTTTATCCACGCTGCTATGTTAGACCATACTCCGCCTGCTTCTGTGTCTTCAACGTCAGCATAAGCTGCCACGATCGTTGAAAAACAAGCCGTCATTGCTCCGAAAATTCGTGCGCTAAGCTTTATGCCTTTTCCTTTGATTTTCTCAATTGTTTTTTTCATAATTATTCCTCCGTATTTTGTTTTTTGTTTTTCGACATTACAATAAATTTCAGCGTATCGTTCCAATCTTTGCCGTAAGGCGGTATGCTCACTTTTACAGTGTAATTTGCAGAATAGTCAGACATTAGCTTTTCTGTTGCTTGACGTCCTCTTTCATCATTATCAAGACAAAAGACTATCTGTTTGATCCGTGGATCACCAGATAGTCTTTGTTTAAGTGCTATATCAGAGCAGCCTGATAGTGATACTCTGTTTATTCCAAGCCAACAATCAGAACGATACATTTCAGACATTCCAACTGCTGCACACTGTTTTTTCATTGAAAGCTGCATTAAAGCTCCGTGAGATAAAAGGTCTATGGGTGCTTCAAACACATAAAGCTTTGTAGGGTCATAACCATACGCATTTGGTTTAGCAGGGATATAAAAGCTGTACTCTTTCATACTTCCCTCAATGTTCTGAGGATAGTATTTGTTGTATGTGTTTGTGATCTTTGCTTCTGCAAACTTCATTGAGCCAAACTTATCGTAGCCGCAGAAAATAGCTCGCTTTTTAACATCGAGGTATATGAGCTTATTGCTGACACAATAATTTATTATGTCAGCTGGAAGCTTTCTCGTTATGTTAAGATAAGCGTAAAGCTCTCGCCATTTGCCCTGCATGGGCGGTGGAGCTTTAAATTCTGCCTTTTTAGTTTTTTTCTGATAGTGCTGTTCGCTGATTACTGCTTTTCTCATTTCAGGAGAAGCTCGTATACTGGCATTGCCTATTAGACGAGAAACAGCTTCTTTAAAATCGTATCCATCGACCTTGCAAAGCCAATCAATAGCACCTTTTCCGTAAAGATCTCTTGAATACCAGTGCCAGGTATAGCGGTCTGGATTGATCTTAAGACTGTCATGCTCTATCCCTATATACCAACCGCCTGACGATTTAAAGCTGAAACCCTCGTGGCTTTCGAGAAATGTGACCATATCTGTTCGCCGAGCGGCTTCAAGCTCCTCTTTAGAGTACATGACAAAGCTTTTGCCTGATTCGTATCTTCTGTCTATCATATACCCTCACCTCCTCTCAATGTTTTATAATTTAAGCGCCTTTGGCTTAAGTTTTTCCAGTAAGGAATTATTCTTGCTTGTGACAGTTTTGTCACCGTTAAAAACATAGCTGCGAAACTGGTCGCTTTCTTTTTCAGACAGATTATAGATCTTTGTATCTGATGAAGCGATGAGCTTGCCGCCCTTTGATACTACATCGCACCATTCTGATTTGTCTTTAGTGCCGATCAATGCCTGATATTTATTGTTATGAAACCTAAATTCTATAGCACTTTCAGGAGTGTGGTTTTTATTCTGAGAATTTCCGCTGAGCTGTGCATTGACATATTCAAGACGTTTTGTCTTTTCGGCTAATTCTTGTCCATGTTCAAATGGTTTGAGCATATTTTGCTGAGCTTCTGAAAGATCCTTGTTTGCTTTTTCAAGCTGTTCTTCAAGAGAACACAGCTTCTGATTTATCTGTATTCCTGCAAGATTTTCAATTCTTCTGACATTTCCCACGCCATTATCTGTGGCAACGTCACATGAATAAGTAAGCTCTCCGTGGAGAACAGCGATACAAGGCGTATCAAGCTCAAAAAATGTATTTGCTGACGGATTTCGTTCTATTGTGATTTTAAAGCCACGATACGTTCCAAGCTCTATAGGCTCACCTGTGGCAGTACATTTTGCCATTGCCACGGCAATTTGTTCTCCTGCATTTTCTCTCTTATCGTATCTGACACCGCCTATTGTCATTTCAAACTCCTTGTTTAACGCCTGATGTTCCTGATATTTAGACATATCACTCTTGGATTTTGCGAGAAGTTCAGAGTAATGTGTTATCTGCTTCGGCAAAGTTTTCTCTGCCAACTCCTGCATTTTATAAATTGACTTCTTGTGTTCTGCTTCAAGGGTTTTCAGCATTGCAACATCATTGTCAAGCTGTATTTTCTCTTTTATCATAGGATTACCGCTCGCTATAGCCTGCATTTCAGAGTATGTAAGTACCATTTCGTCAACATCTTCTGAAACTCTTGCAGGGCTTTTTGAGGTCAAGATCTGATTTATGAATTTTGCCTTGTTTGTTATAATGCCCATCATATATGCGTCAAAGGTTTCCTCTGTAAGATAGTGATATATTCCGACTTGCGAAAATCTGTTGCCTTGTCTTATGCCACGTCCGTCCTGCTGAGTGAGGTCAGAGGGCTTCCATGGTATATCAAGGTGATGAATTGCGCAGATCCTATCCTGAATATTTGCGCCAGTTCCAAGCTTTGAAGTGCTTGCGATGATAAAACGTTTTTCGCCTTTGCGCAGGCTTTTGAACATTTCGTCCCTTGCCTTATCTGTCTTTGCGTCGCCTGCAAAGCAGATCTCTTTCTCTGGTATCCCACGCTCCATAAGCGCCTGCTTTATAGCTTTGTACACAGAGAAGTGTGTTTCGTCCTCGTTGATAGCGATATCACAGAATACTATTTGAACGCCTTTTTCTGTCATAGTGTTTTTGTAGTTCTTTTCGAGGTTATCGATAAGCTTCGTCACTTTGCTGTCTGGTGCAGGCTGAGCGTCTTTGAAAATACATCTAGTGTCAAGACCGAGCAAGCGTGCTTCATGAGTTATTTTCAGCATATTGTCTTGCCGTGGGTCAACTGTGCCGCTGTGTATCGTTTCAGAACGTGTGGCAAGCTCTTTCATGTATGCTTTTTGACGTTCGTCTGGCTTTGAGGTCACTACTATCGGCTTGCAAGCTTTGGCACAGGCAGTTTCAGCATATCCGCTGTTTGAATATCAGCGAATTCCTTATACATCTGCATAAGCTCAGGTATGTTTACGAATTTGCTGAAACGATTTTTCATTTGAAAGCCGTTTCCTGCAGGCTTTATCTCTAATTGCGATACAACTTCACCAAATGTGCTTGCCCAATCGTCAAAGTTCTGCAATCCTGCTTTTTCGAGAAGATCTGGTCTGAGATAACGCTGCATAACGTAAAATTCCACCATGGAATTGCTTATAGGTGTACCTGTGGCAAAAAGTATATTGTTGCAGCCGTACTTGTTGTTGAGATACTGAGTTTTCATCAGCATATCCTCTGATTTTTGTGCTGCTGTTGTTTGTACGCCTGCCACATTTGACATTTTTGTAGAAACAAAGCAGTTCTTATAGTTATGTGCTTCATCACATACAAGATAGTCAAAGCCGAGCTTTTCAAAACACAATGATGAGTCTTTTGGAGAAGAAAGCAGCTTTTCAAGCCTTTCCTCTATGTTTTTCTTTTGACGTTCAAGGGCTTTTACTGATGTTTTGTCCTTTGTTCCTGCTTCCGATATTGCACTCATGATATCGTGAAGTTCTTTTTGCATGAACTGCTCTCTATACTCATCTGACATAGGTATCCTTTCAAACTGAGTAAATGACATTATCACGGCGTCATAGTCACCAGTAACACATCTTGCAATAAAACGCTTTCTATTGGCTTTGGTAAAGTCTTCAGGTTTTGCCACAAGCAGTTTTGCGTTTGGATAAAGCCGCAGCCATTCACTTGCCATTTGCAGCGTAAGGTGCTTTGGCACAACTACGCAGGCTTTATTTATAAGACCAAGACGTTTCTTCTCCATTACAGTGGCAACCATTTCAAAGCTTTTTCCTGCACCAACTTCATGTGCGAAAAGTGTGTTTCCTCCAAGCTTTGCACGCATTATGGCGTTTGATTGATGTTTCCGCAGCGTTATTGATGTGTTCATGCCTGGAAAAGTTTGATGTGAGCCGTCATACTCTCTGCCCCTTATGGAGTTGAACAGATAGTTATACTTTGCAACGTATTTTTCACGTCTACCCATATCGTTCCATAGCCAGTTTTTAAAAGCCTCCTTCATTAAACGAGCTTTCTCTTTTGCAAGCTGTGTTTCCTTAGTGTTTATCTCATACCATACTCTACTGTCCTCCTCTCGTCTGTCACGAACTAAAATATCACGCTGGTTAAGCAGATTTTCAAAAATATGATAACTACTCATTCGGTTTGTACCGTAGGTTTGATTTGCGGCAATAGAATGGTCTTGATATTTTCCCTCAATCTTATATTCGCCAAGCGTTGTTCTTGTGACAGGGTATAAGTATGTATTTGCTTTTGCATATTCATTCAGAAACTTGTTGTAATCTGCAATATCGATCCAGTTTGCACCGATCCTTACAGAAATCTCACTTGCATCAAGGTCTTTTGGCACAACTTTCATTAGAGCTTCTACGTTTTTGTTGTAGCTGTTGTCAATATGTTCCGCATGATTTCTGGCTATTCTCAGCTTATCACGGATATTGCCTGATAGATATTCAGATGACTCCGTATAGCCTGAATATGGGTTATTGTCTTTAACTTTGGCAGGATCTCTGAATATTTCATCACCAAGGTCAGCAATAACCTTTTCAGGCGTAGTGTCTGTGAGCTGTGACATATAGAGAATATCGACCTTTCCCAATCTGTCCATTGATACTTGAAGTGCTTCAAGTGCTGTATCAACTTTTGAAACTGGAATATCTGGAAGTATCGTTCTCTTTGTGAATATTGCAGCCTTTTCAACTGTCTTATTTTCCACGTTGACAACTTCGAGTGCTGCTAAAGTGTTGTAGTCATCATCATTAGAAAAGCAGCGTGAATTGGCGCTGTCCGTAATGTTTCCGAACTTTGTTCTGAAATTGTCATATGTGCTGTTGAGCTTCTTCTGAAGCTCTGCAAGCTGTTCATCAGTGCAGCCGTCAGCCTGGGCATTGATAAGCTCCATAGTTGATTGCCTTAGAGTATGAAGCCCTTTCATGCGTTCAAGCGATTTGCCTGTTTCTGTGACCTTGACCATTATTTCATTTTCACGGAAATAAAGATCTCCGTCAACAATGGTATGGGTGAAGTTCCTGACAGTTGGATCAGCAGGGAGTATCTCAGCTGTCCCATTGTCAAGCTCAGTTTCCACAGTATCAATAACGCCGTCTATTTTTGATATGGCATTTATGAGCTGCTGTGCAAGGGGAGTGTCACTATTTGCATAGCAGGTCGTTACCTTGCTGTCTGCACCATATTTTCCTCGCATACGCTCGTCCCACGCCATAGTACCAAGTACCATATCGGGATTGTCCACAAAATATTGATTGCAAGGAATGCCATTGGCTGTTTCTGAGACGTGTACCCAGTTTGGAATAACAGAGGTCATTGTTGTTCTTTTTTTCAGAAAGATAATATCTGTTGTAACGCTGTCTGCATCTTTAAATGTTCCAGAGGGAAGTCTTACTGCGCCTAAAAGGTCACAGCGTTCGGCAAGATACTTTCTTGCTTTATCATTTTTCTTATCCATTGTGAATTTTGAAGTCACAATGGCAACAATTCCTCCAGGCTTCACTTTATCTACTGCTTTTGCGGCGAAATAGTCATGGATTTTGAAGTGGTATTTGTCATAGGCTTTGTCTGCAATGCCATAATCTCCAAACGGTATATTACCTATGACCACGTCAAAGCTGTTATTCTTGAATGTTGTTTTTTCAAACCCTTTTATCTGGATATTATCCTCTGGGTAGAGCAGCTTGGCTATTCGTCCTGAAATGCTGTCAAGCTCAACTCCGTAAAGCTTTGAATCTGCCCTCGTTTCATCAGGCATTTTTGCAAAAAAGTTTCCAACGCCCATGCTAGGCTCGAGAATGTTTCCACCCTCAAATTGAAATCTTTCCAAAGCAAGATATACGCTGTCTATGACTTCTGGCGGCGTATAGAAGCTTGTCAGTGTTGATGATCTTGCAGCACTATACTCATCAGTGGTCAGAAGCTCTCTTAAGCGAGTCTGCCTTGCTCCCCAACTGTCAGCAGAAACATTCTCATTATCTGCAACAAAAGCCTGAGCAGTTCCGCCCCAACCTGAGTATCTAGCCATTATCTTCTGTTCTTCAGGTGTCGCAAGCCGCTTTTCACTCTCTATTTTCAGCAATGTTTCAATAGCAGCTATATTTGCGTCACATCGAGCAGCAGCTCCGCCCACAACAACATTATCAGGGTCAAAGTGGTATGTGCTTGCCTTGACATTTTTCTTTGGCTTTTCTACCTTTTCGGTTTTGACATCTTTATCAGGTATAGTGACGGTTTCAGAAACAGGGGGTGTTTCAAAGAGTGATATCTGTTCATCAGATGTGGCAGATATATGGGTGCTTTCAGAAACAGGCGGTATTGTCTTTTTTTCTTCAGAGAGAACATTATTATCGATTGTAGGTGTTTCATATGGTATAGGTTTTTCGACCTCACCATTTTTTATCGCAAGCATTTTCTTTTCATAATCGTCGATCTGTTCTCTTGTGAAGTAGGCGTTTTCAGGCATTTTCTCATACAGCTCATTGATCTTAGCTATCTGCTTTTCAACTGTTTCTGCCCACAAGTGCTTTTCTGCACCTGTTTTCAGATAGTAATCACAATCAAGCTTAAGCCTGCCCAAAAGCTTGTCTATTTCAGGCTGTGTTTCATTTGTAGGTGTAGGCACTTCATCGACTAGGTTTGCCATATGTGCGGCTTTTGCAGCTTCAAGCTCAGGTACGATCGAGTTGTATATTGAGTATCTTTTCAGAAAATCAATAACGCCGCCGTATCCGTCCCCTGCGTCCTGGCGTTCAGTGATCGTTTGTCCGTCAGGCATATTGATAGTAAACTTGACCTTATCATAGCCCATAAACTGTGAGAATTCGTCATCAGCGTCTGCTTCATACCATGCTTTTGCTGAGCCGTATTTCTCTATTGCAGCCTTTGCTCCTGCCACCATTTCACTGTCAGCCTGTTCCATGAGCGTATCAAATTCTGCAACACTGTAGGTCTTGCCGTCTTCAAAGTAATTACTTTCGCTCCATTCACAGGTTATCGTAGGCTCGGATAAAGTAGTGAATGATTTAACATCATTTGAACTTATATCGGCACTATTTTCTTGTTGCTTACCCTTGACAATATTGCGACTTTGGTGTATAATAATATTAGAGTCAAGATTGTTTATCGCCTCAGGCAATTGGAGCCTTTGACACGAGAACAGTGCTTGGCTTTTTTCTTTGTCCCAAAACAGAATATTATTTGATTTTGCAGCACGTTCAACATAGTTTGCAAACCCATTTTCTTTTCCATAAATACTTGTGATAAAGTTTGATGATACATTTTCCATTTCATAAATGCCTTGCCCATTTGGTTTAACACTTACGATTATCGGTGCATTATCATTATCAACGTTATTTAAACAAATTACTATACTTTTATCAGCACTTTTGTTTGGAGAAAGTGAGTCCATTATTATGGCAGGGCTTTCTAAAAGATGTGGGATATTACATATCTGTTCTAGTGTTAAGCCGTGCCAATGTGCATTGTTCGGGGATTTTTCATGTAGAGCGTCTTTTAAATGTCTTTGCGTATACAACATAGGAAGCCGATCACAGCCGATATCCACAAGAATTTGTGGTGTATCACAAACCTTTAGATTTGAGTATTTTGGGAATACGCCATTTAAAACATCATTTATCTGTTCAGCAAATGTTTTTTCACTCTTGACAACTCCAGAGGAGTCTGTTATACTGCTTGTAGAGCTATTAGGAACAGCAGGGCGTAGCTGGTTTTCAGCCAAACCTATAATTCTTGATGGTTCTATTTTTTTGTCCTGTTGAGTAACAGAATTATTCTTGTATTCAATATTTTCCTGCTGCGTACCCTTGACAATATTGCGACTTTGGTGTATAATAATATTAGAGTCAAGAATGTTTAAGCCCTTGGACAATTGTAGCCCAAGCACACTGAACAGTTCTTGGCTTTTTTCTTTGTTGTAATAAAGAACTTTGTTTTGTTCTACGGCACGATTAATTTGATTTTCAAAATTGTTTCTGCCATGAAAACTCATTACAAAGTTGGATTCGACCAATTCTAAATCATATTTAGCTTTGCCATTTGGCTTTATAGCAGCAATGATAGGCATTTTTTCGTTGTCAAGTTCAGATGTTACGATTATTATGCTATCATTTCTCGAAAGGGAATCATATATAATCACGGGATTTTCAAGTAACATGGGCATTTTTTTGATTTGTTCTGCGTTCAATCCGTGGTAATGTATGCTTTCACCTGTATTTCCTTTCGGCTTGAGAGCGTCATGCAAATGCCGTTTCGTATAAAACATTGGAAGTTGCTCACAGCCAACGTCAAGCAATATTTGAGGTGTATCACATACTTTCAAGTCATTGTATCGGTTCGCGTTTCCTGCAAGTACATCATCGACCTGTTCAGCAAATGATTTTTCACCCTTGACAATTCCAATTGAATTTGTGTCAACAGAGTTATCCTGAGCTTCAACCGCTTGAACGTTCTTCTTTGAATGCTCTATTACAGCCTTATCAAGATATATCTGAACATCATGTGGATCTATCTGTCCGTCAACTGCCTGATGAAACATCTCAAAGAATGTTTTTATCTCGTCTACCGTTAGCCGTTCATCGACCTCGTTAAGAACAGTAATGGAAATTCCCTCAGAAAAGCCCTGCTGCAGCATGGCTTTTTGTTCATCACTATAATCATGGTGAGAGAACATATCTGACAGTTTCAGCCGACCATTGACCTCATTTACATATGTATAGTAATCATTGAGTATGCCCTTTGGATCGAGTGTTTGCTCAATGACACTCTGAGCATAGTAATCAGATAATAAAGATGATATATGCCGCAGTTCGTCGGGCGAATATCGGACGCTTACCCAATGCCGTATGTTATGTTCACCATTTTGTGCAGCTGCCACCACAGCCTGTTTTAATGCAAGTATCTGTTCTTGCGAAAACTTAAGCTTTATAAGGTCTTGGAGTATATCGTCAACCCTATCAGACGTGCTTTCTTGCTTTGCGGTTTTGGCATTGTCAAGAGCTTCGTTTTTGCGGTCAATGGCGATAACTTCTTTTTCAATTTCAAACAGAGTGTCTTTGGCAGCGTGCTGAACAGCTCTGCTGAAAAGAATCATATCTCTTGCATTTTTGATAAGGTCAAGAGCGCTTACATCAACATCGGCGTGCAGATCTATTTTACCTGAAAGATTACATCTTTGAGAAACAACGAACTGCACCACAGAATCCAGTGAATGGCGGTATATCTCAGCCTGTTTTGTGTCAAGTCCCATTTGAGATATTGCATTTTGTACTGACTCAGCTATAGGCGCAGAATTAAGACTGTTTGCTGTCATTGCTTCGATACTTTCTTTGATCGATCCTGCGCTTATATTGTATCGGTTATTAAGCGTATTGAGCAGCTCAGGTGTGTTGCGGTCAGTAAGTGTCCACATCTCAGGCAACTCTTTGCCGCCTGTCTGAGTGACGTCATATAAATATCTGCAAGTGTGATTTTTGCCAAAAACAGCAACGCCGTGAGAGCCACGTCTTACATATCGCCCTAGACGTCCCCATTTCTTATACTCAGCGATCTTTGTTGCATTCCTATCCTGCTGGAATACTAACACAGCGTCTGAATATGGCTGTTTATACATTTTTGCGGAAAATTTGAGATACTCAATGTAATCCTGCTTATTGTTTCTGAGATGCTCATTGATTTCAAACCATGCTTGCTTTACAACTTCATACTTATCGTGCTTATCCATTTAAGTTCCCCTCTTTTATTTTTCAAGAATATTTAAGAGCCGTTCCAAAAGCTCCT